>Ga0256404_1002947_pt1 | contig 36076 bp, 30 predicted proteins | sample RumenRJG_01DNA_FD_185990 | JGI IMG/M metagenome (GOLD analysis project Ga0256404, IMG submission 185990) | Bovine rumen microbial communities from Lethbridge, Alberta, Canada - RJG_01 | ecosystem: Host-associated > Mammals > Digestive system > Stomach > Rumen | place: Canada: Alberta | collected... | reverse complement strand
ACTGTACGAGCCATTATGCCCCTCCTCCATAGACCACGTCATCATTCGCAACACCAACCGATGTATATGCGTTCCCGGAAACGCCATATAGAAAAATATCTCCAGTCGACTTGTCGAGATAGAGCTTGTTTTTCTGCCCAACATTTGGAAAATCAAAATGCGTTTCAAACTCAAGCATCTCAAGCGGATGATTTAAGTCCTCAATCATCTGCCTCAATCTGTCATACCCAAGTAGCTGCTTTGTCGTTACAAGATTGCCGTTAATATCTTTTAGTAATGCGTTTATTCCGCTATCATCCGTGTTGATGTCAATTTCTCTATAGTGTTCATCTACATATTTTTTCGCAAAATCCGCATTCGCCTTTGCCTGATCTGCGTAGCGCGAGGCGTTCGCCTCTGACGTTGCGGCGGCTTCTGCGCTATTAGCAACCGCTGTCTGTAAATTCTTAGCAGATGTAGCGCTTGCAGCTGCTTCAGACGCCGACTGTCTTGCAGCGCGCGCATTAAGATCCGCAAGACCTGCAGAAGCAGAAGACTCCGAAGCAGATCTTGCCGACCGCGAAGCAGCGTCATCCGCCGTCTTTACATAACTCTGTACCGCATCATGATATGTCTTTGACGCATCAGACCAATACTTGGCATTATCGCCATCGCACTGCGGAAAATCTGCGACGCCGCCATGCGCCCATGCTTCAGATTCCTTCTTTGCCGCATCAGCTTTTGCGGCCAGCTCTCCAATATTTTTTACAGCCTGTGCAAATGCACCTTCGTCGACAGGCTTATCTGTATGCGGGTTTTGTCTTGATTGTACGGGAATTTTAACCGTGTATAGTGTCTTGCCCGTTTTGGCGGCCGGATTCTCGGCATAGAATAAAGCAAACACATAGTAATTAATCGAGACGCCGTTGTTTTCAAGCAGTACGTCCGGAACGTCAACGATTAATACGTTATCTTCCTTTGTTCCTACACGAACTATAGCCCTGCCACGAATCGGATTTTTTGTAAACGAAACCTCCAAAGAGTTCGGAAGATTTTTTACACCAGTAATATAAAGCTTTGCTCCATAATCGTACTGATACACATAATGCGTAGTTGCGGATGGTGCGTTCTTAAATGCGGCAACTATATTTGCCATAGCTCACCTCCGTATTATGCTGTTTCTGTCCAAGTAGCTATTTCCGGAAGAACAAGTGTATGCACAAAACTATTTTGCCCTCCGGCGCGTTCATAAGCGTCGATAAGATCAATGAGAGTTTCTTTCTCTCGAACGGTAATTGTCTGTCTGCGGTGATAAATATCGTAGTACTCACGAATCTGATCTTTCAAATCCGCCCTGTCACGCGAGTGCTGGTATTCCAACAGACTGTTTTGTGATGCTATGAGCTGATCCACGCTATGACGCACAGTGTTAATATTTTCATTTATTGACGCAAAGCTGTTGTCGTAACCAGTTTTCATATCACACAGCTCCTTTTTTAAATCTGCAATGTCTTGACTATTGCAACCGATAGCTTCCTCATAGTCTGCTATCTTATTCCTGAGCTCCCGATACTTTTCCATATACTTGTAGATAACAACACATACCCCGATAACGGAAATAATCCACGTTATAATCGTTCCAATCGGGATTGCCGCAAGCTGCTCCGGAAAAGTAAGAGAAGCAGCCGTCATCGAGTGATTCATCGGTATGCCCTCCTAAATATGCTAAATTTTCGAAAGATACAGGCTAGATACAAAACCTATATATTTACCAACTGATACATATAACCACGGCGTACCATCAGCGTCATTACTGTAGTAGCCATAGTTACTTACTTGATTCCCCTCATCCAGTACCGTGATAATCGAGTTGTTCATACCCGCATCCGTCCGCATATTCAGCTTGGAAGCTGTAACACGATACGTACCAGAAAGACTCCGATCAAACAGTTTTGCCGACATCGGTTTCACTTCTGCTACATTATAAGTTGGACGTGCATATCCAAGGATTCTGTAGTAATTCAGAGGATATTCCTTTTTAAAGACGCCACCACCGTTCGCTATAACGCCTGCGCCCGAACCAGTGTTGCCTTCAATTGTATAAACTTTAACCGCGTCAACGGCGCGTACGAAGCCGATATGCGATGCCACGCCGGAACTATCTTTAAAGAAGATAAGATCACCGACGTTGGGAGTTGAAAACCACCGTCCAGCTTTCTTATAGCGATTAACGAGCGTAGGGCAGTAGTATGCATAGTCGCCAAGTAGAAGTTGTTTAGCTCTTGCCGCGCCAAGCGCCTTTCCGAACGACCAGCATTGGAATGCTGCACACCATGGCTGTCTCTGAAATGCCGGATAAAGGTCGCGCCAGTATTTTGTATAATTATTTGACCCCGCGTTCATCGTCTTATCATCAAGACTTGCATTTGTGCGCTTCTCTAAATAGCCTACTTCAGATTCTTCGACGGCAAGAATGCCATTAATTTCAGAAGTCGACACTGGAGCGGGAGAGTGCTCGACAACGGGTCCCGACTCCGCTTCTGCAAGACAGCTGATATCTACATTGCCTTCAATGCCAGAGATAGAACCTGTGGATGTATACTGCCATAACAGATACTTTCCGGTATATGTGTTCCTCGGGCCATACTCTGCAACCCATACGCTATATGGAAGTTGATTCATATCAAGGTTATTATTTAACCACGAAAGATTTGAATAAACCCCAGCAGGCACGCCAGCTCTCTGTAGTGCGTCACAGAATGCCTTAATGCACTTTGTACGCTGTTCCTTTGTCATAATGTCTGCACGGGAATGCCTATTGATGCGCTCCGTATCAACAAAGACAGGAAGATGATACTGCGTAATATGCTTTTTACATTCCTCTGCAACAAACGCCGCCTCCTGCTGTGCTTCCTCTGGTGTTATTGCCTGAGATACAAAATAAAACGAGTATGGGATGTTGTACTTCTTGATGGCATCCAAATACTCGCTGTATTTTTTATCATATTTAATTGTTGCATCTACGCTGTATCGGTAGCCCAGTCGAATGATAATCATATCAACGTTTTGAGCGACCTTCGAAAAATCAGTAACACGATTGAATTCACTCAGATCGATGATAACAGGTTTGTGCATATTAATCACTTCCCATCATTAGCCTTAAGCTGTGCGATTGTCTGAATAACTTTGTCGTAACCAATTGTGCAGGACACCCATGTAGCAATGACCATCATCAGAAGAAAGACGATGTTTTTCGGGTTAAGAGGCATGCTCTTATAAATAAATACCGCAATCGTCCCACAACCGCCAACAATCGCCGCATTAACAAGTGCGATCATATTTGAACTATATGTCTTGTTTGCGTTTTCATATGTCTTCTTAATAGCCTGCGTCAGCAGAGAACTAGCAACGCTTCCGATAGTCAGAAGCACCATAAATAATGTTACATCCATAGAAATACCTTATCCTTTCGTCTCTTCATCATCAGTGAATTCATTCAGATTGTTGAAATCTTCATAATCTTCACTTCCGCCATATAAGTACGTTTCCTTTAGCCGGGTTTCTTCCTCGGCCTTTTTGCCGAAATACGACTTAACATAGTAGCCAACGATTACTGCAATGATTTGCGTAATCCATAAGCGACCAATATCGACAACAGGGTCTCGCCCTGCTAGTGCCAGTAGATATGGAATTTCTGAGTTAATTACCCCAACTACGAGCATTACCATAACAAGTCGCTTTGTGAACGTACGTTCTTTGCTATTTCGGCGTTTTGTTTTCTTTTTACTTCCCATTGGAATCACCGCCTTATGATCTTCCTCCGGCATTTGTGTCTTCGTAAAGCGGATAGAAGGTCATCATTTCTATTGTCGTCGTCATACCACTGAAATCATGGCTGACGCTTTTGATAATATACTGATTCATAAAGTCAGAATTCTGTGGCGTATATGTTACCTTTGTATTCACATCAAGCCATGGCATAATCAGCGTTGTCAGCGTGATAGTGTCTGTAAGTCTCGCATCCTTCCAAAGCTCATAGTGAGCTCTTGCAAGAGCGAGAGAGTCGGCTATGATAGAAGAGTACTCATCGCCGGTTTTACAATCCATGCGTTCGCCTATCTTCTGTACAGTGAATGGAGAGTCCGGAATAACCCATACTTCACAGTTTTTGCAGTTATATTTCACTTGAAAATATTCTTTGCTATATTTATCGTACACAGTACCGGTATCAGGATCGGTCCATCCGCCACGCTCAACTGTTCCATCTGACAACACTGCAAGACCATGGCACTGATATGCGCCGGACAAATAGAACTTTAAGGTGTCAGTTTTATTAGTGGAGTCATAAATCTTTTTACATGTGAAGACATATACGTTGTTGGCCTCCAAGATACCTGCCGCCAGAGGCACATCGCGCTCCTCGTTATAAATCTCAATCTCCCCAAAGTTGTTGATGTTAATCTTCTGATGCGCGGCGTTAGTGCTTGGAACTTTCAGAGCAACCTTGTCGCCATTCATATATTTGTCCGCCATGCCGCTGATGTTGCACGTATAAACACCATTAGTATTTGAAACAGTCTCGGAATAATAATCGGCGTCAAGAGTTTCACCCCACACCTCAACGACATTGCGCACAGTATCAAATTTACGGCTAACACTCTCAGAGATAAGATATTTCTGCAAAATATCATCTCGCAGATAAACTGTGTCATAATAGCATGTCGGAATCATTCCGCAGACAAATACGCCATACTCATCAAAATAAGTCTCATAATTCGGATACAGATCGCGGAGCTTGCCAATAATATCTAACACAGAACATCCCGCTGAAAACTCAAGATCATACGGTACGTTATTCCACAGGGGATGTGCGTTGCGATACTGTTGATAATCGGGATTATACTGAGCCATTCCGTCAAGCTCTCCGATATCATCAACCAGATAATTTTGAATACCACCAAGCTGCGTAATTGTTTTTACCATTGCATCTCGGATAACGCTGTACTTTGTGGGATTTCCATTTTCATCTTCTTCGTAGGCAGGAATTTTGATCGTAAGCTGTCCAAGCTGTCCATTCAACGTGCTGTTAAGATAGAGCATCAAATCTCCGCAGTTAATTGTCATCTCATGCGTAGTAGCATCATATGTAAGACTTTCATCCTGCAAAACGAATACACCAATCTGATACCATTTAATCTCACCGGTACGTATATTCTTAATGCCACACTGGAGAATCTCTTTGTTATTAATCCAAAGGTTTGCCCGTTCAGACATATCAAAGGTGGCGTTTGGCATGACACCATTCCATATCGTGCTTCCATCATCTTTAATAGGCGTCATCGTTATACTCATCGTCCGCCGGACATCCGACGTAGCATCGATCGAAAAGCTTCCGCCGTCGATCATTCCGTGGATTTCATCAATAATGACATCATCTTTATTTTTAATTTGGACGCTCAGATATAGAATGATCTGTGACTGGTCTAAAAGTTCAAAGTCGCTATTAGTGGGTACATACATTATTGTTTCACCTCCCACCATTCGTCCGGATACTTCCAGATACCAGCTTCATACATCTGCTTTTCAGAATCACCATCGCCGATTTCAACGAACTCAAATGATATCTGCCTTGATCCCGGAAGGCTGTCATCCTGCGCAGAATCCTGAGGACTATTGATAATGTTTGCGAGCCACAGGCCGCCTGTTTCGAATTTTATAATCTTTGGCTTTTTATTTCCTAAAAACTCCATAAAATTATGCCGATAAGGCCACCCGCCGCTTTCCGATGTGTCGATGACACCGGAGCACATTTCTTCTTGTGATACAAATGCGCCACTACAGTTACCCTGCTCATAGTTAGCCTGTGTGTTACTGCAGAACTTCGGATACTTGCTGTGCAACAATTCGACCACGTTAGACGGAGACGTTTGTGTGACATCACAGGTTGCGTTGACAGGAGTTCCATATATCTCGTTGTTTGCACCAATCAGGAACAGTCCATCGAAGCTCGATAGGATAGGCTCTGTGGCAGAGTAGACGCCTTCCTCATTATTGATAATAGGAACAACTGCATACTCATACTTCTGTTCAGATGCTGCGGTGTAGTCGTAACCATTAATACTAAGGTTGCCAAGATGCTCAACCGTCTGGACGTAGATCGTTCTCCACGTCTGATCGCCGTACTTCCTACGTTTAATCAAAATATAATTTACGTCGTTCAAGTTGCCGCCCAGATAGTTGTCTATCGTAAGGGTAGGATCGCTAAATGACGTAACCATAACAGTGTCGACTGTCCAGTCTACCGGATATGCCGATTCGTCTTTCGGGCTAAATGATACGTCCTGCGTAATCAGCCAATAGAAAAAGCGTGCATTGCTCAGTGTGACAGAAGTGTAGTTTGTTATCGGACCATCAACTTGAATCGAATCGTTTCCATCATAACCAAGCACAGCAATTTCATTTGTTTTAGATGAATCTGCTTCAGTTTTATCTAGAAGCGCAAGAATCTGTTCTGATTTTTCGCTTAACAGAGGACTGCCATCTGTTGCATCCGTAGCGTCAATAAGAAGTGGGACAGTACGATAGCACGGTACACCAAGCAGCGTCATACTATAAGTATTTCCGACACGTCTTACGCAGACAGCGCCATAAGAATATGCCATTAAGTCATATCCTTTTGTTTTAAGCGTATAGGTTTTCCCAGCGTTCGTCACATACAGACCAAATGAATAGGTCACATCTGCATTTTTTATTGGGCGAATCTCCAGCACACCATCAGCACCCTCGAGATGAATGAGCGCATTATTCTTTGTCAGATCATATTTATCAAAGCGCGTACAGAGCGAAAAATCACCATCAATATTAAAATCTTTGCTGTATGTCAAAGGGCCTTTCAAACAATCGACGTAACCCTCATCAGAATGAAGCACAGCCTTTGTAGGATAATTCGGTTCCAGTGCGATCAGGTATGTTGCATAACGTATCCGGCCGTTTAAAGAATCATTCTGCACATCAAGCAGATAATAACGAGTAGAGCGAGAGCGAATGCTGATTTCATATATCGGCGTTAGTGCCGACATTCCATCTACTGTCTCAACAATACCCTGCACCTTATAGGTCGTCTTTTCATTTAAGCCACCAAACGTATATGAAGTTGTGCCATCATAAAATACATTTGATGTTGCGATTGGGATTGCGGATGCCTCGCCGTTATAGTCCTGACCATAAAGCTTAAACACGCAGGAGAGCATCTGCCTTCCCTGCGCCTGCGAATAGGAAAGCTGACAGGTAATAGAAGATGCCTTGATTTGTTTTAAAGTGCCGGATGGAAGATTAGAAAATGCAGCCACCGGAGTTGAATAACAGCAGAAGAAGATATAATCAGAGCGTTCGCTTAACACATTTGTGGTTGTCTCAACATAGACACACGCATAATAGCGCTTGCCATTTTGCAGACTTCCATGCGGAATTATTATCTGCTTAACCTTGGTTTCTATTTTGTTGCTATATACTGATGCCGCAGTTTCTGCATCAAAAACATCGAGTTTAATACCTTTCGGAATAGTAGGCCACGATACATTAAATACATGGTCTCTGTCAGCGTCGAATGCCTTCACGCGCTGCAATACAGGTTTTGCCATCAGACGCCTCCTTAAAGTTTACATGATTTTAAAAGAGCGCAAATATATGCGTCCTTAAATTGATTATTTGGTATGTGGACTAAGACTGTATCACCGGCTTTTAATGAAACGCCAACGCCACAAACAAGATCGTAATCAGCGCCGTTTATAGATACGGTGTATTTTCCATTGTTGACAGCCTTGACCACCGACTTGACAAAGTTACCAATATAATTTTTCATATTCTGCTTAACAACATAATCAATCGTTTCAAGCAGAACATCTGAGATATTTTTCTTTATACTCATAGTCGTTATCCACATCAAAAGCGGAGAGCCTCTCTTATCAAGAAACTCTCCGCAAATCATTAATGTCTGTTGTATTTCTGAACCGCCTTTAACGTCATTGAGCTAAGATCCCTAATGAGATCATCAGCCTTATCAGAATTAAAGTTCGGTAAGGATACATGCAGATCTTTAATTGTAACGCTTGTTCCACCGCCATCGGCAGCAGCAAGTTTTACGTTCACGCCGGTAAACAAACGAGGCGTAAGCTGTTTCATATTAGCACTGAGAATATTAGAGGATATATTTGCCAACTTATTCATAAACGCAGGTTGACCTGCAGGTATTAAATTGCCAATACCGGAGGCATGCGCCGCACCACTCTTGAACAGTCTTGCTGTCTGTTGGTGGTTCAACACAATATCCCCACGCTTTAAGTTGACAAGTTCCGCGCCATGTTTCCCAACAACACGATACTTATCGCCGCTTACAACCGTTTCAGGCCCAAGCTCGCCAACAAGTGCATGATGTTCATCGTGCTTGAGACCAGTAGGAGCGCCTGCGGCATGTGCAGGATGAGAAGTTCCAGATGATCCAACGGAGAAGCTCATGTTAGCCAAAGCAGCGTTTGCGCTTGCAACAGCCTCAACCATTTCATTAATGGCGCTAATTGCGGCTTCACATTGTTCTTTAATCGTGTTAGCCATGTTGGTAATCATTTCCATGACTTGATTCGTAAAATCAGTAAAGCCACCTTCTCCAACAATGAATTCGTTGAGCGTTTCCTCCCACTTCATAAACGCCTCGTTCATCTCAGTAGCGGCAAGTATCAGCGAGCCAATAATAGAGTCCGCAGAAGCAGATCCAGACGAAGCTGTGCCACCGCCATCACCAGACTGCTGTCCTTGACCGCCTTCTCCACCTTTGTCACCGCCACCGTTGCCATCGACTCCAAGAACGCCAACCATGAGCTGCTGGAAATTTGTCCACTGTTCAATCTGGTTCTGAAGCGCAGCCGAAGTACGTTCATTCATGTCTTCAACTTGCTGTACAAAACCATCAAACCATCCTGCAGATTGACTATTCTTATCATTCCCAGCCGCCTGACCCTGTCCGAACAGAACGGTCATATCCTGCTGGAACTGGTTAGCCAGAGCCTCGAAATTCGTAACAAACGCCACAAACTGATTATATAAAGCGCCGAATGTATCTTGTGCACCCAACCCCTGCATGATTGCAAGAGTTTGTGTAAGTGATGCATTTAGTGCGTCGAGTGATGCTGCATTCGCTGTCAGTGAACCGATAGCATTGCTAAAGCCGGTCATATCCGTAGCAGAAAGCTGCGCCATCGTATTAGCAAGCTCTTGCGGACTCGTAGTGGACGCCGCAGTCCCAAGTTGCGTGGCTGCGTTTGCCGCACCTATTAAGCCACCTTGAGCCATCATACCGCTCATCTGAGCGGCCGACAGGTCACCATTCAAGCTGCGCACGTTGCCGCTTGCCATACTTGCATAATCAGATACACCCTTAATGCCCAAAGCAAAGTTGTCAATATTCGGCGTAATCTGACTCAGATCAATACCTAATATCGTGCTCCACACTTGTTTTGCAGCATCATTGTTTTGATATATATATGCAAGCACGTCAGCAAGTTTGCCTTTAACAAGATCAATCGACGCTCCGGCATTATTTGTGACATCGCTTAATGACAATCCAAACGACTCCAAGAGTTGAAGAGATGTTGCGAAATCAAACATGTCACTTGCCTGATCCCACATATCTTGGATTTTCTGAAGAGCATCAATCTGTGTTTGGTATTGCTGCTGAATGTTATAAATTGCGTCATCATAATACTGATCAGTCGCATCTTTCAGCTCCTGAATCGCATCAATCTGCTCCTGAATCGCATCAATTTTGTCAGCATACCTATCTATAACTTCCTGAATTTTGTCGATCTCGTCCTGAATTGCTTCCTTTTCCTTGGTAAGCGCATTAATCTCATTATTAATCTGTTGAACACGACTGTTCTCAGTTTTCTCTTTGAGATTTTCGCGCGCATCTTTGACGCTGGTAGGATTAGAACGATAGACAAATCCTTTGTCACTAGTATAAGTGTACTGCGTACGCTGATGCTCGGCCCTTGCAAGCTCATACTGCGCCTTCTGCAAATCGAGGTCTGTCTGACGAGCCTGCGCGGCTTCCTGTATCGCCGATATTTCTTTGTTTTTCGCAGTAATAACCTTTTCAATGGCGTTCTGCTCTTTGGTTTTTGCCTTAATCTGCTTATTCAAAGCTTTTTGAAGCTTTTCATAATGTTTAATCTCAGCATTCAACGGGCGAAGCTGCATTTCAAATGAACGATCTGCCGCGTCTTTCTGTGCCTGTAGAGCACTAACAGCACCGTTCATCTGATTCTGAAGTTGTTTAATCTGGTGAGAAACTACCGAAGAGCCCGCCTGTAAAACATTCTGGTAGGCAGATTTTGCCTTCTGTGCAAAGTCTTTCTGCGCATCCGCATACTCTTTCGCATAAACGTTAAGGTCACCATAGAACCGCTTGTACAGATTGCGAAGACCGTCCAGGTATTGGCGCTCGGTAATTTCGCCGTTCGACCGCTTTGTATCTAGATCGGAAGCTTCGGTATTGTAGATTGCAGTCCATGCATCCTTCAGTTTCTTTAGGTTCTCGTCAGACTTTCTGCCATAGCCATCGTAATACTGCTGATACAGCTTTGTAAGCGCATCAAAATACTGCTCGGCATCCATCTTGCCGGACGTATAATTATTACGCAGTTTTTCTGCCGCATTCTTAAAAGCCGTTACCCAATCGTCAGCCGCTTCCTTTGCTGCCTTAGAAATTTCCTTTCCGGCAGACTTTGCCGCGCTTGTAGCCTTGGACGACTTGTCGGTGGTTGGTGTTAAAGTTGTCGTAAAAGCACCCAAGATTCCATTGTTTCCACCGGAAGAGTCAACATAAGCATTGCCTGATGCCAGCGCGGTTCCGCGAGAACCAGTGTGATTTCCGCCAAGAAGCTGCTTTGTTTGAAGGTGGTTAAATACAATTGCATTTTTCGGGAGCGACACAAATTCGGCGCCACTATCTCCGACAGTGTAGTATTTCCCAGTGTTCGGGTTTACAACAAGTTCCTGACCAAGTTCACCAACGAGTGCCCTACTTTCACCGTTAACGATGCCGCCGTTGGCTTTCGCCTTACCCTTCTTTTTCGAAACTCCGCCACTTCCCGACTTGGTAAATGCAATGCCGGTCTCAGCCTGCATTACCAGAGGGTTCTGATTGACCGTATTAACCGCGTCTAAATAAGCGTTTTTAAACGAAGCAACTTTCGACAGAGCATCCTGATTTTTAAGATTAATCGAAGCAAAACCGTTGTTGATAATGTCATACAGCTTTGCCCCTGCATCCTCCGTCTGCTTAATATTCTTATTAGCAGTTGCGTTAGATACATTTACCTCAGCAGTCTGTTTAGAAGAGTTTTTAGCGCCTTCGCTTTTAACACCAGAAGAAGAACCGCCAGACATAACAGATGACAGATTGTTAACCGCCTGCGTAGTATTATCAAGGCTCTTAACGAGATCGCCACTTGACGACTTCACACTGTCCAGACTCTGCGTAAGCTTATCCATTTCGGACTGAGCAGCGTTTGACTCATCATCCAAGAAAATAGAAGAGTTCTTCTTGAGCTCTAGATCGCGAGACAGTCGATTCTGCGCCCACTTATCAACAGTGTCACTATCAACATTGCTTGCATCAACATGATTAATCTTGGCATACAGCTCAATCTTTTTCTGTTTAGCTCCGTTCTGCAGCGTCTCAATTTCGCTATCAAGGTTTTTATCAACAAGCTCGACATCTAGCTGTGTCGGCTTCTGATTCAGCTTCGCTTCAAGAGCTTCGCGCTGACCTTCAGTACCTCCCCGGACATCAAGCTCGTTCATCTGATCCATAGCGTTCAGATAATCGGATACACGCTGACGAGCGCCATTAGCAAGGTCATCTATGTCAGCCTTGGCATCATCGACCTTCTTCTTGAAGGGCGCTGTGTCAACGCCTTGATTGATTGCTTCCTGCAATTGGTTTTCGGCGTCATTCAGATTCTGCAGCGTGCGATAGATCTGATTTTGCGAATCATCCCCAGACAAGCTTGCAAACATAGAGCGCGATGTTACACCGGCACGTTTAAGAGCTTCATCAAACGCCTGTACCATCGGAAGCGTCATGCCAAACGCTTTTTCGACCTGCTGAATATCTGTGATTGTATCACTGAGCCGGAAGTTTCCTTCGGTTCCGGTAAAGACTTGAATACCATTCTGAGACTTCAAGCCATTCTTTACGAACGTTTCGTAATTAAGCCCCTGAAGAGCCCCATCATCACTCTTTGTGAAATAGTGCTGACTATCCAATGAGTTCAGATACTTCTGTGTATCTTTAATGCGTTGGATAGCATCGTCCATGTTTGTCAGCGCAGACTTAGGAACAATTGCGTTCATCGCGCTCTTAAATGCCTCTGTGCCATAAGTAGCGTTGGCGAGATCATTCGCAAGCTCCGACACCATTTCGACGGCTTCAGAACCGAAGTCGGTACGAGAGTCGTATTCCTTTGCTTTTTGATAGGCCGAATAAGCGTTCGCAGTAGCCGATACCTGCGACTGAAGCGCCGCATAGCTGTCAAGCAAATCCTCAGTCTGATCAAGCTGTTCTTGAATCGACCTTACATCATCCTTGCGGGATTCTGTCAATGTATGGTTCGACTTGACATAGTCATAGTTTTCGCCTATAACCTGATCAAGCTGTTCCACAAGCTCCGCATAACGGCGACGCTGTGCATCAATATTTGCCGAGATATCAGTCTTAGCCGCGTCATTTGCAACCTTGGTAAACTCTTTCAGTTTATCGATGTTCTCTACCAGATAGGTGGTATAACCCTCACTGTCGACACCAAATTCACGAACAACACTATTTAAATCTTCAACTCCCACACCTGCAGACTGCAAAGCGTTGTACATATCGGTAGTAATAATCTGGTTATTCGCCGTAATATCATTTAATCCACCGAGGGCGGTTGTATATGATTCAACCTGTGTCTTAAGGTTGCTATAAGATGCAACACTTTTATTTTTTAGCTCTTCGATTCTGACCTGCAGATTTACAAGCCGCTTCGCCTGATCAAGATCGACTTTTAAACCGGGATGTTCTTCTGCAAATTCCTGTACAATCGGATAGGTGATATTAATCTGGTCAAGCGTCATATCTTTGACAAGATTTTCACCATTAACCAATGTGGCTTTCAGTCTGTCAACCATTGCCTGAGGATCAGCATGTAAATCATTACCATCCTGATCAACAGGTGTCAGCGTTATCAGCTGTTTAATGTCCGCTGGTTTAAGAGATAAACCTTCCGATGCGTTTACTGAGTTTAGAACTTTCTCGATCTTTTTGAGATTTTGCTTATACTGTTTTTCGTAGTCAGCATAGTTCAGAGAGGTATCGATCTTGCTCGCATTGCTCATTGTACGCTGAACGGCAGAATCCTGTAGGAGCTTTACCATGTCAGCATATTTATCTTGCTGCTGTCGACGCTTACTGTCATCTACCTGCCACGTACCATAAAGAATGCTCTGATCCTGTTCAGTCTTATTGCCCTTTAAAATATCTGCATATGTCAAATTGCTAATACTGTTTCGTATCGCATTCTTTTGGGCATCATTCAGCTTGTCGTATCCTGCGACAGCATTTTCTACGAACGATGTAAAGTTGTCGCGTACAGCCTGATTAACAGAATCAACCGTTTCCGCATCTTTTACCCAGTTCGTCGCAGCCTTATCAAGAGCGGTGATCTGATTATTAAACTGTGTTGCCTGACTGTCATTCTGCGGTTTCAGCCCGGATGTAATCTTATCAATTGACTTAGCAATTTTGTCAGCATTATCCAGAGTGGCACCACTAATGCTAAACTGTGACTGCAAATACTCGTCTAAAGTCTTCTCTGTGGAATTAGAAGAACTGTCGTACAGCTTTTGCAGCTGATTAATGAAGTCTTTTTGTGCTTCGACGTAAATATCGGTGCTCTGCAGCTGAACCCGATGTCCACTCTTGGCATACATTGATTCTTCAATCGCCTGTGCCGACTGACTAGACGCTACACGCTCGAACCAGTTTTTCTGACCTTTAATAGAGGTTTGTTTTGACTGCTGCACAGTAGCAAGCTGCGCATTCATTTCTGTAGCAAAATTGCCGGAAGAAAAACGACTCCGCTGAACTTCAGCAGTATATTCCTTCTGCTTTGCAATAGCATCATCTATCAGCTTGTTACGATCAACAAGATATCCGTTTTCATCGCTATATCCCTTTGCAAGCTCTGGAGAGAGCTGTACAATCTGGGCAACGATTTCTTTGTAGCGCTTATATTGGTCTGCCGTTAGCGATACATTTTTGCCATGCTCGTCAACACCGCGAGACAGCGAAGTATATTCTTCTCGAAGAGATTCAATCTGATCCTGATTATCGCTATATTGCTTTGTCTGCTGTTGAATAGATTGCGAAAACTCTTTGCCTTTATCGATCGCAGTATCCAGACGATGAACATAGTTGTCAACGGCTGACGCAATGGCAGAAATTGCCACGGAAATCCCAGCCATGACAAGCCCAGAAGCCAAAGAACTGAGTATCGATCGACCAAATGCCTTTAACGCTTCCCCGGAAGCATTAAAGCCTTTCGCCAGAGACTGAGATCTGACAACCAATTCGTCGGCCCCAGCCGTGCCGTTTTTCATCGTAGCAATGAGAGACTTACCATTATCACTCAGTGCCGCAAGATCAATACCGGATTTCTGTAAAGCGTCATCAAATGATGAGGAAGCGCTGGATGCTTCATGTAAAGCCTTCGAAACCTTTGCAATGGCAGCCATATCATCCGCACTATAAACAAGACCGTCATTGCCCATAACGCTCGAATACGAAGCCGCTCCACTTTTACCAAGCTTAACGCCACCAACATATGTTCCGGTTCCGGTAAAACTTATAAGCCCACCACTTGAATTTGCGCCATTGCGAAGTTTATTAAATGCCGATTGTGTACTTCCGGCTAGTAGGCCAAGAAGACCCGCAGTACCATTGCCGTTAAATAAGCCGTGTGACGCTGTGACGAGGCTATTTGTCAGTTTAAGCGCGGTAGATAATCCGTCAATAAGTTTCTTAACATCATTCGAGTTAATAAGTTCTTGCCAGAATGTTTGAGCTTCATTCTGCAGGCGACTGATGCGTACCTCAATCGTATCCAGCACAGTATCCATCGCCTTTGCAGTAGCACCTGCTGCGTTATTAGCATAATCCTCACCCTTCTGTAAGAGTTCTGGATCTTGGAAGATCGCCGCAATAGCAGAGGCTTGTCGTTTCAAATATGTTTACATAGGTTCGCAACACCTATGCGGTTAAATTATGCAATATATTGCATAAAAAAAAGAACGACTAATGTCGTCCTTCACCCTCTGCCTTTCGTACAGAGTTCAGATCATTTCTTAATACTTCCCACGGATGGGAGAGTACCACACCATTTCGAATGCCATTAGCTTGCATTCTACTCCGCGACTGCGGATGATCGTTTGACACATTCCTGTTCGGAACTTCGCGACCAAACAGCCATTGTTACGATACTTAGGTATTGCTACCATATATCATCCATATCGTTTTTTATCTTTCGAACATTCATATTGGCTTTTTTCATCCAATATTGTAGTGATATGGCTTTAGGCAGTACTGGTTTTAGATGTGTTCTTATGCGCACATTTCTGTACGCACAGGTAAAGATTTACCTGCAATTTGCTCAAGGAGCGCCGCTTGATTAATGTCTGACATCTGATTCCAAGCACTAGCAATTTCTTTAATGATGCTATATGTTGATTTATAAGCACCGGTATCCGTTAAGATGCTAACGCCCTTGAAATCATTTGCCTTAACAGCAGTCAGCTTTTTAATTGTGTTATAAAGCTTGGATGCATCCTGCGCTGCATTCTTAAAATCGTCAGAGACATCCTCGCCGACCTCGTTTGAGATATCGGACACCTTCGTACCGCGAAGTCTCATGGATACAGTCTTCAAAGCTGTTCCGACAGATTCTGGATTTTGAATTGTCGAGTTCGCCGCAGAAATTAGTGCAACAGATTGCTCAAGGCTGTTGCCTGCAGCTACTAACGAACCCGCCGACCGCTCAAGAGCCGCACCAAGACCTTCAGAAGTAATCGGCATATTGTTACCGATCGCAACAAGCTCATCGTTTACATGCTCCGCCGCATCACCGACGCTAACCAATCCCTTGCCTATTTGAGCGCCGTAGAATGCCTGAATCGACGCGGTCATCTGCTCGGTTGCCGTCGATACACTCATAAAGCCGGTCTTCGCAAGCTCAGCCGATTTTTCAGCCAGCGTAAGAGAGTCACTCATAGAGTAACCAAGTCGCGCCCAATCAGTGGCAGAATTAAGAATTTCGGTTGTCGTACTACCAATAGCATCACCGATAGAACGAGCCTGCGCTTCAGCATCCTTCAATGCGCCTGCCGACTGACCAGTAACAACTTGTAACTGTGCCAATGCAGTGTCAAGCTGCTGAACATACCCAATGCCGGTACGAACATAATCGATGACCATGCGGAATGATACAAGCGTCGCTAATGAGCTGACCAAGTAGTTCGCAGCTCGTTGCGCTACAGCGCCCATCTGCTGTATAGCGGACGTTGGCTGTTTAATGTCAGAAGAGTATTCGCGGGCAACCTGCTTACTTTGATCCATTGCCAAAGTTAAGTTTTTAACTGCACCAGATGCATCGCGATATGTACCAATCCACTGCGTGCCATTATTAATAAAGTCTCCATTAAATTCTTTATAAGACCGAAGCCTCTGCTGGACTTGTGCCTGGAAATCTTGCAGAGAATTCACATTATCTGCAAAAACATTTCCTTTGGTGAATGTCTTATCTGGATTCGACATATTATAAGACTTATCGGCGGACATCTTCTGCACGCCGCGCCAAATAGTTCTATAATATTTTATAAAATCGTCGTACTGGCTTTGTATGCTAGAGCGTACAGAGGAAGGGTTAGATGCAGTACTAAGAAACTTATCGCTTTCTGCACGAATATTTTTGGTATAGTCTTGATAGTCTTTGTAAAACTTTTGGATTTTCTGCTCTGGAAGATTTTGAACATACTTATCCATCTGAGCAATGCTACTCTTAACGTCTGATATTTTCTTTTGAGCATCATTACGAGTCGCTACAAACTCTCGATTTAAGCCGGCCGCTTCATTGGCGGCATCTCTTAGCCGACCTCTCGTATCTGAAAGCGTCACATTAAATTTATCAAAAGCACGAGTGACATCATCAGGCGAACTCTTTTTATCCCGGGTAATCGCAAACAGGTTATCCCTTGCTTGAATTAATTCCTTATTCAAAGAGGCAATTGCAGTAACCTGCGCCTGCATGTCAGGAGAGTTATAATTCTCATATTGAGCAATATTGTTTAATACACGAGCAGATTCGTTTGTATACTTTTCTGTAGAACGAATCGCACTTCTCTCACTGCTCTTAGCACGGTTTGCAGTGCCAGCCTGCTTATTATTGCCACCTGTTTTCTGATAAGTTTGTAAGAGCTTGATAAGCGACGGAAGTTGTTTCGCTGAAGCCTCAATGTCCGCCTGTAGCTCTTTGGCTTTACCTAATACAGAGTCAAGAGCATCTCCCTCAGCCTTGGCTAACTGCGTCATCGACTGCAGATGATTCTGCCACGCATCGTCTGCATTCAGCTTATCTAAGTCGCTCTTTGCAAGCTCAATATGGACCTTGATCGGATGAGCTGACATGCGGTCACGCATCTTCTTAACAACCGCATTAAAGTTGTTATACATCTCATCAGAGTCAAGCGTCGTTTTGATAGCGACATTACTTTTCTCTGCTAAAGAGTTAATTAATGCTTCAAAGTTGGCCGTTGCAGTGGTAGCATCAAAACCGACAGCAACTTCTGTATTACTAGCCTTAACCTCGGAGAGCTTACTAAGCAATGCTTCGACATCAGGCGCAACCGGAATCTTGATTGGCGTGACTGTAGATGCAGACTCAATCAGCGTTGCAATTCCGCTTTTAAACATCTCGGCATCGGGCACTACTGGAATCTTGATCGGAGTAGCAGAAGATGCATCGCCTTGCAGACTTGCGATAGTATCATCAATCTTTGTTCCAATAGCCACCGGCTCTGCTGCAGTAGCGCGAACAGCCGCAATCGCATCATTGAACTGTTGCTGTACTGCGGCTAAATCAGGGTTGAATTTTACTGCAAAAGTGATTGGTTTTTCAGTCTGTGCATCTAGAGACGCCAACGTCTCAGACATCATCTGCTGAGCATTCTTAACACTGGCCTTTGCCTGTGCAACAGCATCTGTGGCTTCCGCAGATGCGAGCTTATGCTTAATGGTTGCCTTTGCGCCCGTCGTAGGAATAATAGAATCGGCTTCTTTCTGAAGTTCAGCCTCGGCTTTCTTCTTAACTTCATCAATAGAACCAGCCGCATCTTTAAATTCTACCTTAATTGGAATGCGAACTGGGTTTTTCTCCGCTTCCTCCTGAAGACGAGAACGAACGCCGCTAACAACCTTTGACTGGTTATCCTTTTCCTTGGCAACAATATTGATGGCGATTTCCTGCTCAGTTGATCCAGATTTGGAATACTTCTTAGTTACGGTCGAAATCATATCATTTGATATCTCGGCCTTAACCTTGATTCCTGCATTAGCTATCTGTTGAGCATCAGCCATAGCCGACTGCATTTGGCTTAAGAATTCTTTTGGATTTCCAACCGACAGCTTAATCTTAATTGTATGCTGTCTTGCATTTGCAAGGTTGATCACATCGTCGTTGGAGTCAACAACGCGTTTTGTGCCAGCCATAGAGCTCAAGGCGGCGGCGGCTTCGCGTTGCGCCTGAGCCTTACGCTCTGCGGCTTCAGCGGCGTTCGTGTCTGCTTGAACCTGCATATTCGTCGCAGTAACACCGCTCTCAATGCTCTTAACAACATCTGCCTGCGCCTCAGCCTGCGCCTGAATAGATTGGTAAATGGTTGAAAATTTCTTTGTAAATTGATCAACCACACCTTCAAAGGCAGAACTAAATTCCTTAAGTGACTCCGCCGCCTTCTGGCTCATCTCATTCTCGCTTGCGAACGCCTGCTCTAGTGTTTTAATAGGCGACCCATCAAGCTGGTCTCCATTAAATTTAGCACTCTCAAGTATATCTTGAGTATCGCTCGAGTGAATCAGGCGATACATTTCAGAACACTGTTGCAACAGTGATAATGTTTTTTGCAACTGTTCCGGATCGCCTGCCGCCTTTGACCAGTCGATGCTAGACATTTCTTTTGCAAGATCGGCATACGTCTCTTTAATACGATCGGCAACGTCATACAGGTGCATCTCATTGCTATCATTAATTTCGAGATCATCTGTAACAAGCGAAGTCTTGATCTTGTTCTTATCTGCATTGCCTCTTTTGTTAGCGTAGCCTGCCAGCATTTGTTGCATGCTTTGCAATTCAGCAAGCTTTTGCTTTTGCTGTTCCAATGAAACAGTGGCTACCTGAGATGCCTCTTTTGACTGATTTGCCGCCCGCTGCTGCGCAGACGCAATATTCTCAGCTGCGCTAATTGCCGCACCGGACACTGTTGTCGTCATATCTCTGAATTCACCGAGAGTTGACTTTGCGCGTCCGAGTGAGGAGAGAAGACCATCAATCTTAATGTCACTTCCGAGAGCCTTCTGAATCTTAATGGCTTCTTCGTAAACACCATCGAGAGACGACTGCATAGCAGAGAAGTCCTGCTTAGAAATCGCCGTCGTGTAATTTTTTAATATAGTGTTTAAGCCACTGGAAAACTCCTTGACTCTGTCGGCGGAAAGTCCGACATCCATAGAGCTTGCAATATTTTGCAGCTGCGATTGCAGCGCTGTTAATTCGCGTATAAAATCGTTCGCATCAATGCCAAACTTTATTGTATATGTTTGTTTAGCCATGTCTGTTTTCCCCCTTTCCGCTTAAGAATCAAGAATATTGTCAATGTCCATGTGCCATATTGTTTTCAGCACCTTATCAGCCCACACGTCTTGGAACTGTTCCATTAAGGCGTGAGGTGATGCACCGCTAAATTGTCCAATATAAGACTCAATGTGCGCATGAAATTCAACATTCTCATGTGTCACCGGGTGACGATATCGAATCTCATCATTCCAAATTTGATTTAAAATAGTATCTGCACTGATCGTATGTCCGGAACGAGCATCGTGGTAATCTCCGTGCATATAAGAAGACGATACGGTTAACCCTCCAATACTGGTATTCCGACTATTTCGCGGTCGTCCAGAGCCGCGGAACTTATATGTTCTCCTATAAACACGCGGCTTATACTCGTTGTAAAAATTGTTTACAAGACTGGAAAATGCATCGTAGTATGCACCAGAAGCATATGCAGCAAGACGAGTTGGGATAACATTTTGTATTTGTTTGGTTTTGTTTTTTAGATCATTTACACAATCTTGATATCCAGTCATTGTAACTTGCATAATTTAACCTCTTATGACTCCGGCTGATTCAGATACGCTTTAATCAGTTCCGGATTCTGCTCAATTGCATTTGAAATTTCCTTAACGGATTTATTAAAAATATCAAGAAGCTTCAGCATAACAGCCTCGGTTGAATGCTCGTTTTCTTGAATGTCGTTGATTTTGTTGTAGATAGCATATGACACCGGATTAAATATCTCGTCGTGGTAAATCATATAAAACACTTGCTCAAAATGATACTTCTTGATAATGTCGAAAACCTCTTCATACGTATAACCGACGCAATCGATGTTCGTATGTAAGAAAAACGAATATACTGTGGTCAGGACCTCAACCGTATCGCTATCAACGTAATACTTTCCATCCCGATAGCACGCGTCTTTCATTACCAAACTACATGCCGCCATAACCTGCTCATGTGGGATATACGGCGTATTAATAATGTCTTCCTCAACAAAATAAGTTTTAATTTCTTCAAGCGTTTTGCCCTCGCAAGCCTTTGCGAGTTCTGCCATAGTAGGTCTTACTTTTTTAGCCATAGAATTACTCCTCTTGTTCTTCGTTGTTATAAACCAAATCTGACTTTAGATACTTAATTGTGTTTGCCAATTCACACGCTGTGTCTGAGAGCAGTGCGATTTCTCCGGACGACTTAATATCTTCCTCGACAGAAACCAGTAGAGAAATTTTTCGCAGCATCTCATCCAACAGCCTTACCTCATAGGAGACGTCAACCATTACGGAATATATTGATGTATGCCTGACCAATAGCAACAGCATCAGACTCATCATCCTTTTCAAAATTTTTATCTACGATATTTTCGATAACATATTTCTGAACGATTGCCTTGTACTCTTCACGCCTAATGCCGGGAGCCTGTACGCCAATGAGCGACCTCCATTGCGCAGGGTCAAGCTCGCAATAGCTGACCCCATGTCCTACAGCCCAGCCGCGAATTGCACCGACAAGTTTTGAAAGCATTACGGTAACACGGGAACCTCCGATGACCTCGTTCTCTAGTACAATAATGTCCGGTTCAACTTCTTTAATCGTGCGGTAAATATCAGCGATCATATGATCAAGTCGAGTATTCGCATCTTTGTCTTTTTCTTTAATAAGACCGGAAGACACGTACACTCCCTGCAGATAGACTGCATAGCCGGTACACGTCGTGGAAGTGTCTAGCGCCAATAACTTTGTAATCATAGTTTGCGTGCCCTCCACAACGGCTCAAGCATAGCCGCATCCCATTTTGAAAAGATAAACACCAGACGTTCATTTCCTTCACGATCGTGGCTCGGTAGGATATCAAGTAACTGAGCCCCAGCCTTAAGATAGCGATATGCTTGAAGCGGCTTGTATACGTGCGAAGACGAATTGTCGTCATATAATATGCCAGTAACTCTGCTACGAATTAGCATTGGCTTGCGTTTGTTTTCATTACTCATCTTTCCTCCGACAAAAATAGAGGAGATGCATCTGCATCCCCTCCGCTATCAGCCGCGACAGTTAGCGGTGTTTCTTTTGATTGACCGATTTAGTGACGGTCGTTGTTTGTCTCACTGCCACAGGTTTAGCGGCGGTGATTGTAATACTATGTTTCTTTGCCTCGTCGGCGATATATTTCGTGTATTCCGGATTCAATCCTGAAGCTTCCATGTCTTGCATCCACTGCTGGAAACATTCAAGACTACAAGTCCATTCTTTCCAGAATGATGGGCGGTTTCCCTTATGCAAACAGTCGTCGCACGCATAGTAACGAGCCGGGCCGCCATTTTCGCCTTTATGACACCGCCTGTTTTGGCAAGTATGATTGGGCTCTTCTTTGTTATAAGGCATATTTTTCTCCTTTTTATCTAAATCAAGAAACGGCATTTTCTTCCAGCTTTTTCCTAAATGCTCTGTACTGTCTTGTATATTCATAGCTATCGTGGAAGATATTATTGACCGCCTTATATAAGTTTGGTTCATGCTGTTCCAGTACCTTTAATTCATCATCAAAATCTTTACCGTATGGACAGCAAGCGCATCCTGTTCTCTTAAAGCCATATTCTGTATAGCAGTTAGAATGTTTAATGTCGAAAAGTTCTTCATATTCTTTTCGATCTGCATCAGAAAACCAAAATATTGGTCTGTATTGGTTTGTTGTTTTATATTTGCCCGCATTTGAAAAGCAGTTTTTATATGCTCCTGCTCTTACTCCTCCTTCTGCTTTGCGAATACCGACAAGCATTAGATCAATATCGTGTTCTTTAATATATTTTTTCGATACATCCTTTTTAGCGCCTGTACAGCACTTATCACTAATAGGAAATGTTGGAGGGTGGGCAATTAAAAATTCTCTGAGGTATTTTTGACCGCTGATATTAAATCTCGAATATGAATATTCCTTATCGCTGTGCATGTTGTTAAACCACTTTAAAGCACACTTACAGTTTGGATATTTCTGCACGGCAACTTCATACGATTCATCTCGCCAATCAAAGTTGTGCTCTTGTAAACGATGAATCATTTGAGAAACATACTTGCTGAGAAATGGCTGTCCGTATAACTTATTGGACAGCGGAACTGGCTTAACTGCTCTCTCTCTCTCTACGGTTATGCCATAGTGTTTTTCCAGATATTTCAGATGTTCCTTTGTGGCCTGATATTCAATTCCGGTGTCAAACCACACATAATGTACTCCATGTGGTTTAATCTTCTCGCAAATATCAACCATAATGTCACTATCTGCTCCGCCGCTTACAGAACAGGCAATGTTTTTATATCCTTTATGATTCAAAATTGAATCTGCCTTTGTAAAGGCGTCTGAAATAATTAGAGAGCCTCTGGCTTGTTCAAGCACATCTTGCAAATCCATTTATTCCTCCGTTTAATAAAAATAGCTCTGCGGGTTTTGAAGCCCGCAGAGCCAAACGCATTAATCAACTAGATTAATCTTCGATGACATACCAGTCCCAATAACGGTGGTTAACGTCACAAATTGAGCTCATAGCGTCGATCTTAAGTTCCTGAACAACCGCATCACCAGAAATATCCAGCGTGAAGTTACCGTCGATCTTTGCCGCCGGGAACACCAGTTTCGTATAAATCTTTCTGTTCATATCGCAAGATTCATGGCAGAGAACAGTAAAGATAACCTTTGCGGTAGACGGATAAACGTCAGAGTCATTGGTAATCTTTGTTCCGGCCTTCGCCGTTCTGTCATAAATTGCAATATATGTTGCAGCCTGATCAGCGCCAGTCGGCAGAGTAACAATCGCACCAGACAGAGAGAAGCTCTTTGCCGCATCAGAACCAATCTGATAAGAATCACCCTGTGTCAGGTCGGCATTTGCTACATAAATATACTTCAGAGAGCCTGCAACAGGTGTGTACTGAAGCTGCAGCTTACCATTTGCCGCTTTAACATATTCAACAACCGGAACATCTGCCGTGTGATCTGCATCAAGTTCAGTGATAGAACCACCAACCTGTGTCTGCAGAGCACCGGTAACGAGATAACCATTCTTGCAAGTGAACGATGCGGTCTTATTCTTATCAAGACCGTACAGTCTACGTCCACCCTTACCTTCAGCCCATACTGTATCCATAGCAGATTCCAGAGAGCCGGAAGTCGGTTCATCCATCAGCCAAAGCAGCTTGCCTGTTTTGGGATCAAGGGCAGTAGCATCTTCGACACGCTCTACTACGAGCTTACCAAGTCTATCAGCCATAATAATTCCTCCTACTTTTACATATCGTCTCGAATCATGTTGAGTTCTTCAGCAAGATTCATTTTCTTTGTATCTATGAGTCCGACATACACGCCGGTCATCAGGTGATCCACCTGTTGATACTTCATTCGCTGCTTTAAGCAGTCATATAAAAAATAAATATTTAAGTTTAAGGTTTCTTCGCGGTTATATTTAAAGCCGGGGTCATTAACGAGCGCAGATATAATTGGGAGCAGAATTGGCTTATCATTTTTATGCTGCTTACGTTTAGAGCGCTTACGCTCATAATCCAAATGGATCTGCCGCGACGCATCGTTTTCCCACTTTGTAGTATTGGGCGTGATGTTATGCATCGCCCTTACAATTGAAGTGGTATGCATATAGAGCGCTTTGTCTATACGCACTCCATCTGGGTTCATATATATCACTGCATCGTTATGTTCTGGATCTCGAAACCTATCAAACTTCGTTAAATCTAAATCACCAAATATCAGACCAGTAGCAGTTGCATCAACATGGAACATTTTCACTAATCCAAAGAAAAATTCAAACGGATCGACATCTTCATATCGCACTCCGGCATCGTCAAGCTGTACATCATAATCCGCAGGCGTTGCAGTAATCAACGACAGCATTTTGTAATACCCAAGTTCTCCATCTTGAAACTCTTTGTTATCGGCGTGATAGTCTAAAATCTGTCCAACCTTTGGTTGCGAAATGGTGATATGATCATTGACGTGTATATCGTTACCAAAAAACAATTCCTGTTTAATTCCCATTAGCCGCCTCCATTAATTAGAGTACGGATTTTTCCTACGAGTACCTGAAAGTTCTCGTCCATACTGCGCATTGAAATCAATAGTGCGCGTCAGATAATCATTATCTGTCACGCCCTCTATATCACTAATAGGAACAAACTGCGCCGGAAAATCCTTTTCAGCCCATGAGAATATTTGTCGGATAGCACACGCAAGAGCATCATGACGCTCTACGCCAAGCTCCGTTCTTGCATTGTCTTTATGAACAAGCACCGTAAACTTTATATCAACAATGCGCATGATATAGTTTTCCTTGCGCACGTCCTCATAATAGCTATCATCGGCAAAATCCACCTTAAAGCAGATGTAGTTTTTCTTGTCAGAAATTGTAGTTGGGATTAATAAAAACGGATAAATATTCGTATACAAGTAGTTCGAATAATCATCCGTTTCTTTAAGATCAGGATTATTAATCAGTGTTCTGATATCCTGATTTTGTATTAATTTTTGTTTAATAGTTCGTTTTGTTTTACTGATGTCGTCAGCCCAAAGCCTGTTGAGCAATCGAGTATCTCCTTCAGGAGTGTACATTACTTTGCGAAATTCATGAGCTTCCATAATGTTCCTCCTATCACAGACTTGTAATATTTAATATTGCATCAGAAGTGCAGGTTCCATCAATGTCGTGTCCTCGTAAAATAAAACGTTTACCAAGTAGGTTAATGTCATTAATTGTGACTTTAATTTTAAACACGTCATTGTTAACCTTTGTAACAATGCTATCAAACGCTGGCTGTGTTGCAATTGCAGTACCATCTTTGTCAACAATTTCAAACGACCAGTAGTCGGAAGCAGACGAAGATGTTGCGATTTTTGTTATTTCGTTCTCGCTCTTATCAAAGAATTTGAGTGTGAACGTCATACCAGTACCAGCAACACGTAATTCCGGCCTACCATTAAACACAATTTTACTATATGTATTGTCGTCATCATCATGGCTGTTCTCACTGAGATAGGCCGAATAATCGGCATACATATAATCAGTCGTAGGGTCGAAGCGATCCTTATTTGGATCAAATTTATCCTGCGCCAATGTTAGCTTTACGATACCCGGCGGAAAAATATTTTCGACCTTTGCAGTATGCCAAGCCAGATATGACTCATATTTTGTATCACGGTCAAACGTGCGAGAATCAATGATAAAGCGTTGATTGTAGAATAAGTTTGACGTGATAGAATTCTGAGGAAACCACACCTGCGATTGGTTTTGTACCACGGTCGTGATATTATCCGTCCATTCTCCGGAGTTGTAGCTGTTTCTCAGACGTGCTACCGCACACATATCGTAAAGTTTATTTTTATAAACCCAGTGGAAGAAGTAGTTGCACGGAAGAATAGAGTATTTAATAAACTGGTTGCCATGCTGTTCGGCGACGATTAGCCACCTATTAAATACACCGTCATCATCCGGCACATCGACATACAGCCCGACAGGAAATCTGGCCGACCATGTCATATGATATTTTTCTTCGTAATAATCCGTCGGGTCTTCCTGACCGGGGCGAAACATTAAATGATATTCAACCTGATCTTTCGAAAGGGTTTCATACTGGGTAATAATAAATTTGGCGTCAACAGGAATCTTTAGGGGATCTTCTTCTGGATGCCTATCGTAATTAGTCGTAGGCTCGTTATCATGGAAATAATCATACAAGTAAACAACGCGAGACTGGATATCATCCCACCAAGTCTGATTCATAATGTCATCAGACTGAGTTTTGCGAATCTGTCCATGCGTCTTTCCCTGATTTTCCATGCGAGTTAGAAACGCTTCATACATTGGGATCACCCCCGATCTTGTCAATCAGAGAGTGCGCATCAAGTACGAGCTTCCGATAAATATGATAGTCAAACTCGGACTTCAGATTTTCATCCTTAATAGCCTGTAAGACGCTTAGCAACGTGACAAGTTCCGCCGGGTAGCCGAAGAGTTCATTCATGCCGCCAATGCGAAGCATTAGTCCGCTAATATACTTATCGACATCGACATATTTATACTTGTCACAGGTTTCGGGATCTTTATAAATCAACAGCCAGAATAAGGCGCTGTGAAGAAGTTTCTTTTGTTTGGCAAGCTGGTCATCTGTAATATTCATATACTTTGTAGAAATCATGTCTGATTACCTTCCTCTATATATGAATTATGATGATACCCATAGTCACGCCTTAACTTCCGAATTTCAAGCTTGTCAGCATTAAGCATGTCTCTGATCGCTGTAAGATGGGTGGCTTGGGAAAAGAACTTCTCCTCCTTACCGCCAAACATCTGGGAAATATTCATACGAGCCTGAACTAAAGGTTCAAGCCACTCTATACGCATCCCGAGTGCGTACATTTCAACTTCCCAATCTGATAAATCTTCATTAATAACCTGATTGTCGTCATCAAAAGTAATAACCCTGTCATCGACGTTATACTTGGCAACAGCAGAGTGCAGATACCCAGTCATATCATCAATGGCAAGCTCCGTATTAAATTCGAGACGATTTGCCAACTCCGCATCACTTACCTTACGGAGAAAGCTTTTAAAAATCTTCTCGTACGAAGTCATGACGCTACCTCCGCATTATCCCAGAAGTTCAACCATCTTTGTTCCGAGTAATTCATCAATAGCTCTGACTTTGCCGATGCTATCAAAGGATCCGTTCTGGATGCCCTGTGCAATCTCAGAACGAAGAGCCATAACAAGACCGCTAGGAGCCATCTTCAGCGCCTGTTTAAACTGATTAACAGATACCCGATCGGATAACAGCTCACGAATATCACCTGCATCATACAGATTATTATAGATATCTTTGAGCTCAGACCATCTTGGATCATTAATAATAGTATCGTCCTCAATTACGAAGCGCGGCATATACACATAGTTTGAACGGGACAAGATGGCAGACATCAAGTCCTGATATTCAATATACGCAACATCACCAGCATTCACCCACACATATGAAATGTTAGTACGGGCACCGATATAAATCATCTTTCCGGCGGTCAAAGACTTGCACGGAATCAGATCATCCGGCTTATGCTGCTTTTGTTCAATGGGCTCTTCCTTTACGGGAGCAGGAGATGAAGCAGCGGAAGATTTTGTTCTTCTGGTTGTTGTTCGTTTAGTAGTTGTTGTTGGCATAATTTGTTCTCCATTTATTCATAAATGGGGCGCTCGCAATAAAACTGCAGACGCCCCACCTATCTAACTAATAATTAGGCTTCAATCGTGCATGTTCCGAATACAGTAGAAACAACACAAGCAACACCCATCTTACGAGACATCTCATAATCGAAAGAGTGATCCTTGTTATGAGTACGGTCTGTGTTTTCGTAGATTTCAGTAGCGCCCTCATCTACGAACTTGACAAACTTGCCGATGTTTCCGGGAACAACGAGCAGTTTAGCATCGTCATAGTTATACTTGGACAGAGTAGCATCAGCAAACGCCTGCGGAATTTCCGCAACAGCATACTGATCAAAGTGACCAACACGACCCAGAGTATAGATATCTTCCTTCTCACTATCAGCAAAGATATCAGTATTCTTCATGTTCTGAAGCTGACCGAGACCAACGCCAGTACCAAGGATAATTGCCTTTGAGCCGGAAGCGATAGAAACGTCATTGCAGAGTTTCAGCATCTGTGCTCTGTTCGTGGGATTAGCCTGCATCGTAACATTAAACCTTGTAGGGCTAGGAAGATCTTTGGATGCGCTAGACATCGACTCGTATGTCATTTCGCCAATCTTGTCGTAGAACGCTTTTGTAACTCTTTCAATCAGAGCAGACCAGTCCTCTGCGCCCATCAGGAAACGCTCAGCCTCAACATAAACCTTTACTGCATACTGGCGAGTAGGAACAGTAATGCTTCTACCAGAGCCGATGCGCTGTCTGATAATATCATGGTTTGCAGCAGCAACCTCGCTGACAACAAGGTTTGTCGGATCAGGAATAAAGAACTCAGCAGAATCGCCAAGATTCAGGTTGCGGTAATCGACATAAGTATTAAACCATGCATCGCCCTGAATACCATAAATCAGTGTCTGATCTACTGTCTCGGAAATGATTTCAAAGATAGCTTCACGAGTGGCAGTTCTATTCAGAGCACGGCGAACTTCGCCAATAGTCGGATTTTCGCTAAGGCCTGCAACCGCCAGAGTTTTCTTTCGGATTTCATTGCTGGCCTCCTGCTTGGAAAACTTAACAACGTTCCCCTTGATTGCATCTACACAAAGGTTGGAGAAGCTCGCATAGCTTTGTTCGTCGAAGACTTTCTGAATAGCTTCGGCAGATTGATTAAATGTATATCTAAACATATGTTTTTCCTCCTTCCTTTATTAGATAATTTTCTCAACTACGACACGGAATACGCCGGTAGGAGCAATGTCGTAAATCTTTGCAACCGGGCCGGCCGTGGGAGCTTCTGCAGCAATCGCTGCCTTATATCCCTTGGAGAAGTCAAGATACTTTCCAACAGCCGGAGATGCGCCATCAGCAAACGCCTCTTTAGAAAGCGCAAACTTATCACGCGCAAAAAGCTGATAAGCACGGGCAACATCACCCTTCTCGTTGTAGAAGTTCTCTACAGCACGAGCCTTGGGTGAGAAATCCTCGTGGATATCCTCGGAAGAAGCGATAAGATAGATCGCCTCTGCGGTAGCGGGCTTCTTAGCTTTCCATACATCGCCAGCCTCAAATGTATCCAGAGATACAAAAGACCCGTTATCGATGTCTTCAGCGACACGTACGTTTTCAATGTGACCTGCAGTAGTGGCAAGCATATCACTAACTTCAGCAACGCCGTGCTTTTCGGACTTAGCCCAGTATTTAGTAAATCCTGTAGCCATAAATTTTCCCTCCTAAATTATTCGTTAAAAAGTCCCGGATAAGGGTTCTCCTTATCGGCGGATGCATCGTCCGCAATGTTGAACTTTTTAGTGTTATCAGGCGTTACATCGGCGTTGCTGTTAATAGCAAACGATCCAACAGCCTTGATATGTTTAGCAAAAATCAAATCAGCATTCACTCTAAGTTCATCAACACTAAAGTCGCTCTTATTTGCCTTTAACGTCTTGAAATCAGAGTCGTCAGCAAGACATGCATACGAAGCATCATTCAGAACTTCATCCCGCTTAGCATCCTCTGCAGCCTTGTCAGCCTGCGCCTTAAAGTCAACCAGAGACTGATAGTTTGCACGCATCGTATCAAGAGACGCTTTTTCCTCTGCAGTCAGAAACTCTGCAAAAACTTCATACGGATCACCAACAAGCGTTACCGCCGTATCATTTTTAGTATAGTTCTGTGCATAATAATGATTTTCAGCATCTGAGAGGTTTCGATAGATAAACCGATCGTCATATACTGCAACAAGCATGTAATCGGTACGATAGTGATTCGCTCTGTCAATCTCTTCCAGCGCACGATAAATCTGCTCTTCAATCTGACCGTAATTCAGCTCAAATGTGACTGTTGTCACTTTAGGATCGCCGAACTCTTCCTCAAATTTCGCTTCAAGTTCTTCATCAGACATCGACGCATAGTCAAACTTAACGTCTTCCGCAGTCTTGTTATACTTTTTAAGCAGCTCGTCAAATTTCATGCTAAAGTCACTGCCTCCTTTCGTAATATTTTGTTTACAATCAAAAGAGGCACTGGCATCAATCTTTGCGCCCTGCATTCCCTCATTGATAGCATTACCTTTTTCATCACTGCCAAGCAGCGTTACACCTGTAAAATAAAAATCTGTAAATTCAAGATAATTATTCTGTACGTCATATTGCATGGCATTGATCGTTAGCTCACAGCTTACCTTGCATTTTCCACCCTTACTACTCAGAATCGCATAAGTGGGAGAGTAATCTGTGGGAATTGCAACCTTTGCCATTACATATGTCTTGTCTTCATCCTTATCGTATTGAAGAAAAGGATCATCCGATGTGAAAGAGCCAACCTGTCGTTCGTAATAAACAATCCGGCTGTCTCCGTTTTCATCCTCAACAATCTCTCGGTTATGAGAACCAAAGTCCAACGTCCCGTCATCAAGCTTATGAATATATGCAAGCAACGGACGGTCCTTAAGCGTTGGCATAGCCTTCTTCATATTTTCTTCAGAAATATATGAACCGTTCCTGTTGAGGAGTGTGTGGCAGACCTTGACAGGAGCATAGATAATACCGTCATTAACTACGGCATCGCCTGCTTCTTCAAAAACTGCCATGGTATCTACCTGACAAGCAATAGGCTTGCCATGCTCTTTAGCGCTGAATGTCGTGATACCATGCTGTGTGAAATAATCACGAAGCTCATTCAGCGTGAGAATTTTATCAGCCATAGCCCACGCTCCTAAATGCTTATATTATTTGTAAGCACAACGCCGCTCTTTTTATCGAGATCTGCATAGATATCAGAATCATTAATAAAAACAAAGAGCTTGCCCTCACGGGGAAGCTCTTTGAAACCGGCATTGCGCAATTCATTTGCGATGTTTACATCGCTTGTTTTTATAAAGTTGTACATTACCTATACTCCCGCGACTGTTCGCCCGCATCGCTGAGTTCGCTTGCGTCTTTCGTCGGAGCGCCACCTGTGGTAGAACCAGACCGCGTATAAGACGATTGAAGCGGAATCCAAGTCTCATGCAACTTGAAAATATCATTTTCGACATATTCCAAAGAGAGAGTCTCAAGCGGCGTAAACCCATCTAATGCCGCAACTGCAAGCTTTGTAGGAACACCGTACTGTGCAGAGTTGATGAGTTCCTTTTTCTTCTCTGCGCGCGTATACGGCGACACGTCAAAATATTTGACGTGGCACGCATCCTTGCCAAGATGCTGCGTAAGATATATGTTGCACCATGCCTGCAATTGCGGAAGAATCGCCTTTAAGGCGCTCTGAGTATCCATCTGAATCTGAGCCAGTACAATATTCGTACCCGACTTCTCGTTGTTTAAAATCTGAGATCCACCGGAATTCTTAAACAGGTTATTCGTCGAGTTGGATATGCTGTCAACATCATTTGTGGACGTAGGCTTGAACTCAATAGGCTCGATAGGAAGCGGAGAGATGATGGATGCCACCTCTGGCGGCAGTGATTCGCGCAGCTTATCGTAATACTTAATCGCTGTATCAAGATCAACCTCAAAATCATCCGGCATGTTTGTTCCCGTGAGCGGTTTTAAGCGCGCAACAAGAAGCTTATAGATCGAAAGCTGATCTTTTACATTCTGTATGCTCTGCAAATCGACATTATCAATGATCTGTTCGAATAGCGGAGCAAACGGCGGATAACTGAGCGTAGGATCATCAATATTTACCTTCAGACATATTTCGCGGCTGTAATCAAGTTCCTGCCACTTTGATGCCTTGCCAGAGCTATATAGGTCGAACTTTTCCTTAAATTCATCGGCCCAGTAATTTAGGTCATCAGCATGCGTATTAAAATAACTGAAATCAAATGCGTAGCGCAGAGCCCCACCATCAACACAGCTTACCTTGCAATACTTCCCATTTAGAACGTGAATAAACATCGTATTATCATCGTCATAGATATAGCCAAAGGCTGTATCTTCACGCCATGCTGTAAGCAGCATTGGAAGTATGCACTGGTCAAGCGCCATCTGCTGAATCTTTTTCGCTGTACTAATATAGTTCTTGCGGACCTTTTTAACGTTAACCGTCTTCGAAAAATCAATCGAAGGAATGATCGACACCGCATTTGCATCAAACATAGATGCCTGATACCACACCAAACGCCTGTACGGATAACACATCCGATACAAGAACTGACTCAGCTGTCGAAGATTATCTTCGTTAGCCTGCGGGTTTTTCATAAACGACCGCAGTTTTGTTTTACTGAATGTGTTAAAGCTTCTAGAGGAATTTCTATCAAGATTTATAAGGCGGAGCTGGTCTGCCACTTCCTGAAAATATCTTTTTACCTCTTGAGAATAGATTTCTTTACGAATCTCCTCAACGCTGTGCAGACCCGACGGTGTGGAAATTTTGTTTTGTGTAGTAGACATAAAAACCTCCACCCCCTAATTCAAAATACTAAAGCGTCTCGCCGCATTGACTGGCAAATCGGCGATATCATTGATTGTATATTTGTGTGCGCGCTTATTTGTAATCGGCTCACGTCTTAACTGTGCCAAATAGCGGCAGCAGAGTAAAAGAGTATAGTTCCTATCATCATGCATTGTTTTGGCCTTATCCGGCGCAAGATCAAACCTGTCCTGACCGGATGCAGTTGTAAAGCGGTACATATTGACAACTTCATTTTTCATCATGTCAATTTGTGTAAGCGCAAGCTCTTCGTCCGGAGACAGCGTATACGGCATCGTATCGATGTGATAGCCTTCTTTTTTCAGCTGTTTTTCTGCCTTTTCCTGCGGATAGGAATAAATCTGCGTAGTGTTATTGTCTTTATCAACCTGATAGATAAGATTGACATAACCGCGCTGCGTATATTCTTCCGGAAACTCGACAACGCCAAGGTCAATCAGCTGCTTCATCTCTTCAAACATCATTGACCGATACTTGATAGGCGATATCAGATGTAACTTTCCGCTGACCGCATTCGGGAATTTTTTATCATCGCCCTCATTGAATTCGGGATCAATGAGCCCACGGTGTTTGACACCGTTACGCTCCCAATCGTTTGACAGATAGTCGGTCAGTGGGATACCAGCGCCACCAGAGCCGGAATCTACCATGATTGCGGCAATATTTTCATAATCCGCAGCCTCAGGACCGTTATAATCAAGAATGATATTCTTGACTTCCTCTACCTGATTCGGCGCGTTCATCATGCGCTTTGCCTTTGATAATCTATCGATTAATACGACAACATTCTCAATGCGCATCTTCCAACCGACATGCTGGTCCTTCCAAAGTTTTGCAATACATACCGTTGAGTTATCTGCCTGACGCGCAGGGTCCCACGAAATGATATATTGAGACCGATCTGTGTTCGCCATCTGCGGCACATAAGGATAGCTGTTACGTACAATAGAAGCACGCTTAATAAGCTGTCCATTTCCACCTTCGGTCTGGAAGATGTTTCGGTACTCACGAAGTGCAGCGTCTTTGTCTTTGCGCATCGCGGAATCAATTGTTTCCTGATTCAGAAGGGGCTCGCTAAGAAGAATGCCATGACGTGTCGCGCCAATAACAGCATCGCAGTCAATGTCTGCGCAGAAGTATCTGTCGTCCCCAGCATCCATACGGATAGAGCACTCGCGATATTTTTTGTAGAAGAACTGATCTGTTCTTCCGGCAGACGACGCAAAGATCGCCTGATTCGGGAACGGCCTTGGTTCCATCAAAGCATCGTCGTCGCTATAATTAACACCGAGCGCAAACTTTGAGTTCTGCGCAAGGAACGGCATTGTGACATTGAACAGCTCATCCGGTGCGAAACCGCACTCATCATAAAAATTTAAATTAGAACGTTTACTTCTAAGATTTGATATTGCACCGTTCAACGTATGTACACCGGAGCCGTTATAGAGTCTGAATGAATGACTGGACGGATCATGTACAAATCCGTCCGACCCATGTGCTTTTACAAGTTCATTACCAAATACATTGGTTAATGATTTAAAAGACGGTATCTGATTCTTTGACAGTTTCTCTATTTTTTGAAAAAGCTCGATAGACTGCGAACCAACGCCAGTACAGATGTATGTTTGGTGGTTCGGAATCAGCAGCGAGCGAAGCATAATATAAATTGCGCCAAGGATAGATTTTCCGGCGTTTCGAGAGCAGCACCAAACGGCCTGCTCGGCAGTCCACGTCCGTTCAATGATATATATCTGAAAATCCATCAGCTCAATACCAAAGAACTCCTCGGCGAACTTGACCGGATTCTCTCGGCCCCACTGAATAATATCTGCAGTTTCCTTATGCTCCTCGTACTGTTTGGTGGTCAGAGGATAGAGGTTAGGCCGCTCAAACACGTTATAGTCTTGTAGTAAAGGTGATGTCATGATGTACCACCTCCGCTATCGTCGACCAGATTTCCGGACGCATCCATTAGCCCGCGCTCTTTCATATAATCCTTAAGATCGGCATTCTCACGGAGCAGTATGCGGGCGCGCTCCTTCGCGGCGTCCCGTTCTTTCTGCAAGCTTTCTACGAGCTGGACTTTGATGTCGCGAATTTCAGACAGGATATTTTCGTCAACGCCAATCTGCTTGTGCCTTGCGGCCTCGCTGATTTCCGCTACCTGCTTCATTCCCTTACAGGTTCCAACATCGAACAGACTCACCTTTGCTTCGCGAAGCCCTTCCTCTGTCAGCTTCTTCATTTTGCCAGACAGAGTCTGCTGACCCGCTGACTTATTGTTGTTATAGTTGATTGAGATTCCATTATCACGTGCCAGATTCGTCGCGATATCCATATTTTTCTTACAGGTATCGATCATTTTATTGATAACCGCCTGATTCGAAAGTGAATTTCTCGGATCGTTAAGCAGTGCGTCAACCTGATCATTCAGCTTTTCAGCCTGATTTAGACGCTTAACAATCTGAATAATAGCCGCAAGCTTCATGCCGTCATTCTTAGACTCGTCATCCAAAAAATTGACAACCTGCGAATACAGCCGCGGCTTATCCGTAGCGATCGGGTAGTTGGCAAAAGGATCATAGCCAACAAAGCGGATTGTATCTCTGCGGTTAATTTCGTAGCGATCGCGCGCTTCCTTTGACATATCGACATCTTCGATATTTTCCGGTACAACGGGCGCAACATCTTTCGCGTCATACGTAGCAAAATGCAGATTATCGGAGTCCTTAAACCGCATTGGGCGGTACTTGTCAACGCTGTTAATTACGCCGATATACCGACTCCATGCGTCACGATTCTCCCCGGGAACTTTGTCCTTAATTGTGCAGCTATCGTAGACGCCGGATATAAACGGCTTATCCAGATAGTCCAGAACATCAATGAACGATTCACGCGTTGGAGCGCTGGAATTTCCGAATGCATCCGTGTTACGCACAATTTTTGACGCACACTCACGGCAAATAGGGGTAATCTTTGAATGCACCCTTGCATCTG
>Ga0256404_1002945_pt1 | contig 36095 bp, 31 predicted proteins | sample RumenRJG_01DNA_FD_185990 | JGI IMG/M metagenome (GOLD analysis project Ga0256404, IMG submission 185990) | Bovine rumen microbial communities from Lethbridge, Alberta, Canada - RJG_01 | ecosystem: Host-associated > Mammals > Digestive system > Stomach > Rumen | place: Canada: Alberta | collected... | reverse complement strand
GAGGAAAGCGTTTGGTTACAGAGATGACGAATACTTCAAATTACTATTACTTGGCATGAAAGACGAGACAGTCAAAACTGAATAGACAGGCATACCTACCAACGGGAAAAGCGGAAGAACCATAAATATACTCTCCTACCGTGACATGCTCCTTATTGATAATCGACTCGGTGCGTTTCTTACGCAAAGTCCAATCGTCTGGGTCTGGAGCTGAGATTTTACATACTTGCTGCCCATTGTCATCCAATTTCGGAGTGCCGTCCTTCTTTACCTGGTAGTTAAGGATGCACTCGACCTTGTCCCCGACACGACAGGGTGCTTCCTTCCAAGTACGGGGTTGGGTCATACCGTTTGTATAGGTCACAGTATACCACTTGTAGCCTTTCTTCTTTGTGTTAGCACCTGTCTCCTCCACCTTAGCCACTTCCAGCACTTCGTAGCACTTGTTGGCATCAGTAGAAGTCTCGTCCTCTTGCCCTCGAAGTTGGTAATAGCCTCTTTTCGTGTTGAAATTGAGAATGACCCATGCCAGTTCTTCCTTGCTGATGGGTCTGGACAATGCTTCCTTTCGAAGATAGTAGATAGTCCAATCGTAAGGTATCTTTTTGCTATCGGCTACCAAGTCTGGATGATGATTCTTCATGTCAGTCAACATCTCCAAGAAGGAGTCCTTGAAGATAAACTCATTCTTTCCCTCCGCATTCTTTCTATAGGGGAGCAATGGCTCAGCATGATTTCTGAACTGGCCGGGATGCTCTTCAAAATCAATCATAGCCCTATAGTGGTCAGGGAGGAATCCCAAAATGTTGAGCACACGAAGCAAGCGCGAACGTCTCAGCTCAGCCCGTTCATAGAGGCGACGTGTGCCGCGAAAAGCGGTACGGGCAGAAGCTGCAGATTGCAATTTACCTTTCTCATAATTACTAACAGCGTCAGCAGTCATTGGGATGATACGGCTACCCGCATCAATAATTTTACTATCATCTGTGTCTTCACCTCGTTCTACGACAGCCCAGCCGACACTGTTGGTGCCAAGATCAAGACCAATTATTCTCTTTCTACTCATATACATGAAGTCTAGTTATCAGTTCTAATGGCAAAAATAAGAAAAATATATTAAAATACTTGCATTCGCGACTTCTTTTTATTATCTTTGCACTACAATTTTATGCTAATCACAATAAGGATGATTCCGTTGTGAAAACATTTGAGGGCGGCGCAAGTCGCCCATTCTTTTTTCTTTTTGTAGTACCCTCCTATTCTGTAAATCATCATTTTTCCCTCTAGCAATCTCTTTAGATAAGAATGTCCTCTGAAATAATGGACCCTAATATTAGGGATGAAATTCAGATCTTGGTTGACTTTTCCTGATATAAAAAAAACAGGCAAGCCCAAAGAGGAATGGACTTGCCTGTTCTCAATAGTAGATTTTACTTTATGCTTGGCTTTCTTACCTTCTCACGATGACCTTCTGTACTTTACACTTGGCACCCGGATGAGAGCTGACACGGATGTTGAGGCCCTGACGGGGAGATTGCAGTTTGGTGCCCTGAAGGGAATAGTAGTATGCATCGCCAGCTTGCTCTGCTGTGGGATGCTCGATGCCACTGGCAACCTCTACGGTTGCTTCCGGTCCCAGTCCTCCCATGGTGTTGGCGGCACGGATGGTATATTTTGCAGCCTTGCCGTCAACGGCCATGCTCGTGGCGGTGGTGAAGCTGACCAGCTTGCCGTCGGCAAAGACAGCGTAGGCGGTGGCTCCCTGGCTGGCATCCCATGACAGAGTGCCGTTGGAGAGCTGTGCTCCCTTCACGGTCATCTGTGTAGCGAGTGTCTTCGGATCCCATTCTGTGAACATCTTATCGTAGTCATAGGCAGCGGCTTGCGTGGCAGAGAGGATGGTCTCGATATTGCCGCCATAAGATGCGATGACATTGCTGGCGGGAGTGATGTTCTGTCCGTCTGCATTCTTTGTGCCGTATTCGCCAAAGACCTTCGGGTCGGTGTTGTTCATACCTTTCTGAGTCCATCGTGAGGAGACGATGGTGGCAGCGGCATTGTCGTCAAGGGTGGTGTTGAGGAATACGCAGACCGGCTTCTCCTGCCAGGTGCGACCGTAGTTCCAGTCGCCTTTGCCCTTGGCCAAGTCCACGATGGAGCAGTCGTCGAAGACATAGCCGTAGTTGGTCGTGGTTGTCGGGGCGGTGATGGTACGTCCGCCTTCGCCTTTGGCATTGCGCGGTTCGAGTGAGAGCGTTGTGTGCTGGAAGCGTACGTCACCGCCACCACAGATGAAGTCCACAGTGCCGTGGATGTCGCAATCCTCGAAGTAGCTCTGCATAGTATTGTTCTGACTGTAGTAGGTGTCCTGATAAGAGAGCATCTTGACATTACGGAAAATCGTGCGGTCGCCACGGTCCTGCCATACGGCGGCACGTCCGGCAGCACCGGCACCATAGTAGTCGAGCGCATTTTTCAGCGTGAGATCCTGGAGATAGAGATCCTTCCTGGTGTTGAGAAACAGATCAGCTTTGCCGAGACCTTCGATGGATGCATCCGGAGCGGTGACGATGATGGTGCTGTCGGTGTTTTGTCCGATGAGTGAGAGCTTGTCGATGGGTAACTGCTGTTCGGTAGTCTTGCCTAAGTCATAGACACCGTTGGGCAGGAATACTTTTGTGCGTGAGGAGGCGTCACCGTAGGCAGCGATCATGTCGAAGATGTTGAGCAGACTGCTGGCACTGCCTGCATCTGCCACATAGTAGCCTTCGTTGTTCTTGGCAATGTCGCCGCTGCCCATGTTGATGACGGTAAGAGCATGGAGATAAACCTCGCCGTCGGGGAAAGACAACGACAGATCATCAGCCTTACCAGTATATCGGATGGCCGTGCGTGTGCCGTCGGTAGTGGGGATGGCGATGGTTCCGAGAGTGTTGCCTTTGGAGTCAGAGAGTGTCAGAGCCGTTTTGCTGTACTTGCAGGCTTCCACGATGATGATGGCATTGCCCGTAACGGGCAACGTGATGGAGCCCGGCTTGAAATAAAGGCCATGTTGAGGACCATTGTAGCTGTAGGCTGACAGAGGCAGAAAGCCTTCGTGATCCTCGGCATAGAAGTATTTGTCTTTGAGATTGTAGGCATGACGCTCGTTGGGCTCATCGTTTTCGATGTCAGTGACCAAGGCGTAGAGGTTGAGTTGCTTCTCGTTTACAGTAGTGGCGGCATTTGCCTTTTCCTCACCATCGGCTTTGAAGAGCCATCCACGAAACTTGCTGCCAGAGGGTACGGTGACGGCCGTGCCGTCGTTGAGTTTGTTGATTGGGTCGCCTTTCTCGACAGCCTGCTTGGCGATTACCTTGTCGTCGGTGTCGTGGTAGAGGACAGTATAGTCAGGTTTCCATACGAAGTGAACGATATAGGTCTTGACAGAACCTGTCGTGGCGAGTGCTACGGGGATGGTGACATCGCAGGCCGGCTTGCTGCCGTTGACATCGCTGGATACCTCTTTATAAGTAATGGTGCCAATGGTACCATTACCCACAGTAGTGGTGATGGCATTGGTGGCACTGACCATATCAGACTTCTTGCTTACCTCTACAGTGCCCTCATAGTTGCCATTGGCATTTTCGGTAAAAAAGTCCTCTGCGGTGTACTCCTTCCCGTATGCGGAAAAGGAGGCGAGAGAAGGCTGATTGCCAGTGCTCACATTGCCGTAGATGTCGAGTTGGAAGAGATAAGCATTTTGTGAAGCGTTGAGATTGGTGAAGCGCAGTTGGCAGTTGGAGCGGTTGACATCCACATCGACGTCTGTGCCCTGTGTCGTAGTAGCCACTGCATTGTTCACTACCACCCAGTCGGCATCGCCGTCGCCCTTGACTTCCAGCTTCCATCCGCGATTGCTGCCCGTGGCACCATGACGAAAGTGCACGCGGGTGATGCTGGCAAGTGGAGAAGTGATGACATAAGGATCAGCGCTTTTGCTGCACATCAGATAGCCGCCCGTCCAGTTGGGAAACTTTGCCGTGTTCTGGTTGGTGGAACTGATCTGTGTGTCGAAGATGGAAAAGGTAAGCGTCTCGTGGCTATACTTTGTAGATTGCGTCACCGTAGTTTCCGTCTTGCTGGCCTTGGCATCTGTCCAGTCGCTGAAGGTCGTAGAGTAGAGCGCCTTCTCCGTTTTTGTTTCTGACGAAGTGTTGGGGTCTGAGGGCGTCACCCGCTCCACGATTCTGCCGGAATAATAATCCAGTCCGTCGGCCTTCGTGCAAGAAGGATAATACTCATCGACACTGGTGATGGCATCTTTGTTTTCAGCCTTCATGATGTCCTCGACCAAAGAGTTGGCGTAGACTTCGAGATTGGTATAATAACCTTTCGTATCGAGTGTGTAAGTAGTGGCATCGCTGGCATCGTTGGGATTGAGTCCGTTGGCCTTCTCCCAGACGTCCGGCATGCCGTCGCCGTCGCTGTCGAAGTCAGCAGCCCGCTTGCCGGTGGGGAAGTTGGCCTCAGTATAACCATCTACATCGCTGACCTTGTCGATGAGACCTTTGACACCTGTCACAGACCCCGTGTAGGTAGATGTTCCATTCTTGGCCTCTGTCATATAGCGGTTGTCCACATCGTCGCGGAAGAGCGAGGCACCGCCATAGGCCATGACCTTGCTGTAGGCATTCTCGGCGGAGTGGGTAGTCACCTCACCGGTAGGAGCCACGGCTTTGTCGATTTTGATGTGCACGCAGGGGATGCCTTGGACATTGTTGACGTGCTCCACATCCTTACCATAGGCGTAGAGTGAGTCTTTGGTGTATTCCTCACCATTGATGGTCTGCACACCCTCGTCATACTTCACGCCTTTCCAGTCGTAGTCGGCTCCATATACTTTGCCCTTGCTGTCCTTAGCGTCGACATAGTTGCCGCTGATATAGTAGCGGCTGGTCATGTCGAGATAGGTCTTCTCGTCGGCAGATGTCGTGCTGTTGGCGATGGACACGGTGGTGATGCGGTTTTTGTTTTTTACCTCGGGCGTAGCCTTATAGTAGTTGTTCACCATGTTGATGTAGCCGCCACCGGGACCGCCATAGCATCCGCCCGTGCCCCAGTCGAAGATGAGGCAGTTGCGGAAGTCGACGTTTTCGGCCTGCACAGCGTTGAGCCATTTGTAGGTGGAGTAGAGACTGTTGGCAGTGTATCCCGTCCAGTTGTAGCGAGCACCATTGAAGCGTGGTGCGCGGTTGGCCACGTGCGCGATCATGTTATGGTGGAAGCTGGCGAGCTTGCCGCCCCAGATGCCGCCATAGCCGTGAGCTCCCTTGTCGTGTCCTGCATTGTTGAGGCTCTCGCCGAGTGTGCACCACTGCATGGTGAAGTTGTTGTTGTCGTAGAACGATCCCACCTCGTCGATACTCCACGACAGCGAGCAGTGGTCGAGGATGAGGCCGTTGAGGTTCTTGCCCCAGCAGGCGTCAGCACCGTCGTCGAACTCCTTTTCCTGTCCGCGTCTGACACGTATGAACCGTATGATGTTGTTGTCACCGGGTCTTACGGTGTAGTACCTGAGTGTGATGCCGGGGTAGGGGGCTGTCTGTCCGAGAATGGTGGTGTTGGCGCCAATCTTCAATTCTGATGCCAATGGGATGACACCGCCCACATCAAAGACGACGATTTTCTTGTCGGTGCCTTTTACGGCGGCCCGCAGCGAGCCGGTGCCGGAGTCGTTGAGATTGGTCACATGCACGACCTTGCCTCCGCGTCCACCGGTGACATAGCGACCGTTGCCCTCTGCGCCGGGAAAGGCCGGAGCCTGCGCCCATGTCGTGGCACAAAGACCTAAGGCAGCGATGGTTAGTAATGGTTTACTGTTCATGCGTAATAGTTGGTTTAGTATAAAATGGTTAAATGATTCTCTTTTATCACTGTTGCAAAAATAAAGGAAATAGTTGAAAATGAAGGTTTTTAGATTCCGCTTCTTCTGTCTGATAACTTTTCTTCCCCTATTTCAGAACGAATGTACACCTTCACAGGTGCAACGGTTATAAGTTTATAGGCTAACAAAAAAAGCGCTGCCTTCCAAAATGGATTTGGAAGGCAGCGCCTATCTGTGACGTGGGCTACACCTTATTATATATATAGCATGGATGACGACCGTGCTTTATGAAATAAGACTTACCCGCTTATACTTCTTACAGTTGCTATACTTCTTACAGCTCGATGAGCTCGATGATCTTGTCCACAGCTGCCGAGAGGCCATCTACATTCTTACCTCCGGCCTGAGCATAGTGGGGCTGACCACCACCACCGCCCTGGATGAGCTTTGCGGCCTCGCGGATGATCTTACCGGCGTTGAGTCCGTGGCTCTTCACCATGTCGTCGGAGAACATCACGGAGAGCAGTGGGCGATTGTCGTGACGGGAACCCAACACACAGACGAGGTTCTCGGGAATCTGCTCACGCACCTTGAAGACAATGTCTTTGGCTGAAGCCGGGTCTACGGGCAGTACTGCCTTGACGACCTTCACGCCGTTGACGTCCTGAGCATGCTCAGCGAGTGTCTTTGCCGTACGGTCTACGGTCTGCTGGCGGAAGCCTTCCACCTGCTTCTTCAGTGCTGCGTTCTCAGAGATACTCTTCTCGATGGTAGCTTTGAGGTCCTTGGCATTGTTGAACAGTGCCTGGATGTCCTTCATCATGTCTTCTACCTCATAGATAGCGTCTTCGCAAGCCTTACCCGTGAGTGCCTCGATACGGCGTACACCGGCAGCCACACTGCTCTCAGAGATGATCTTGAAGAAACCGATGTGGCCGGTGCTCTTCACGTGAATACCACCGCAGAACTCGCAACTCGGTCCAAAGCGTACCACACGCACCTTGTCGCCGTATTTCTCACCGAAGAGGGCTACAGCTCCCAGTTCTTTTGCCTCTGCCAATGGCATGTTGCGGTGCTCCTCCAATGGGATGTCCTGACGGATCATATCGTTGACGATACGCTCCACCTTGCGCAGCTCCTCGGGAGTGACCTTCTGGAAGTGTGAAAAGTCGAAACGCAGGGTGTCGGCGTCGACATAAGATCCCTTTTGCTCCACATGGTCGCCGAGCACCTGCTTCAGTGCATAGTCGAGCAGGTGCGTAGCCGAGTGGTTGGCAGCAGAACCGTTGCGCTTGTCGATATCCACGCATGCCATGAAGTCAGCCTCAGGATTCTTTGGCATCTGCTTCACGATATGAATGCTCTGGTTGTTCTCACGCTTGGTGTCGATGACGTTGACGGTCTCATCCTCAGAGACGAGCACGCCCTGGTCGCCGACCTGGCCACCCATTTCGCCATAGAAAGGTGTGTGGTCGAGTACAACCTCGTAGAAGGTGTTCTTCTTCTGCGTCACCTTGCGGTAGCGCAGGATGTGGCACTCGTATTCCGAGTAGTCGTAGCCGACAAACTCCTGTTCGCCCTGGCGCAGCTCCACCCAGTCGCCGTTCTCCACGACGGCAGCGTTGCGGGCGCGTGCCTTCTGCTTCTCCATCTCCACGTCGAAGCCTTTCTCGTCGACGGTGTAGCCGTTCTCGCGGCAGATAAGCTCGGTGAGGTCAAGAGGGAAGCCGTAGGTGTCGAAGAGACGGAAGGCGCTCTCGCCGTCGAGCTCGGTCTTGCCGTGAGCGCGCAGCTCGTCCATGTCGCCGTTGAGCAGCTGGATACCCTTGTCGAGGGTACGCAGGAAGCTGTCCTCCTCCTCTTTCATCACGCGGCTGATGAGTTCCTGCTGTGCAGGCAACTCGGGATAAGCCTCGCCCATCTCCTGCACGAGCACGGGCACGAGCTTGTAGAGGAATGCACTCTTCTGGCCGAGGAAGGTATAGGCGTAGCGGACAGCACGGCGCAAGATACGACGGATGACATATCCAGCCTTGGCGTTGCTGGGCAGCTGGCCGTCAGCGATGGAGAAGGCTACGGCACGCAGGTGGTCGGCAACCACACGCATGGCGATGTCGATCTTCTCCTGCTCGTTGGCGCCCTCACCATTCTCACCTGTCGGTGTGGTGAAGCCATATTTCTTTCCGGAGAGATTCTCAATCTCCTTGATAATGGGCTGGAAGATATCCGTGTCGTAGTTGGAGTTCTTGCCTTGCAGCATGCGCACGAGACGCTCAAAGCCCATACCCGTATCAATGACGTGCATAGGCAGCGGCTCCAGGCTTCCGTCGGCCTTGCGGTTGAACTGCATGAAGACGATGTTCCAAATCTCGATGACCTGTGGGTCGTCTTTGTTGACGAGCTCGCGTCCGGGCACTTTCGCTTTCTCGCTGTCGGGACGGGAGTCTACGTGGATCTCAGAGCAGGGACCACAGGGACCTGTCTCACCCATCTCCCAGAAGTTGTCGTGCTTATTGCCGTTGATGATGTGGTCAGCGGGCACATGCTTGCTCCAGTACTTGGCAGCCTCGTCGTCGCGCTCCAGTCCTTCCGAGGGGTCGCCCTCAAAGACTGTGACATAAAGGTCAGCGGGGTTGAGGTGCAGCACGTCTACGAGATATTCCCATGCGTAGTCAATGGCTCCCTCCTTGAAGTAGTCACCGAAGCTCCAGTTGCCGAGCATCTCGAACATCGTGTGGTGATAGGTATCGTGTCCCACCTCTTCCAGATCGTTGTGCTTGCCACTGACGCGCAGACATTTCTGCGAGTCGCAGCGACGGCGTGGATTAGGATCCTTAGTGCCAAGGATGATGTCTTTCCACTGGTTCATACCTGCATTCGTAAACATCAACGTCGGGTCGTCCTTGATAACCATCGGGGCAGACGGAACGATGACGTGTCCTTTCGACTCAAAGAACTTCTTAAACGAGTCGCGGATTTCATTTGCTGTCATCATGATGATATATGTTTTATTTGTTTTCTTTATTCTTTTGACATACAGGTGCAAAGGTACTAAAAAGATTGCAGAAATGATTCTTTTTTGTTATCTTTGCCCCAAAATAGTAAAATTATCAGGCTATGGTGCTGAAAACAGACAAGCCCAAGCGGCTTTATTACTCGATCAAGGAGGTGGCTGAGATGGTTGGCGTGGCGGAAAGTACGCTGCGCTACTGGGAGAAGGAGTTTCCCAACCTCCATCCTAAGACGGTGCCCGGAACCAAGGTGCGGCAGTACAGTGAGGATGACATCAAAGAGGTAAAGGTCATCTATAACCTCATCAAAGTGCGGGGCTTTAAGATTGCCAATGCACGGAAATATCTTCGTGAGAACAAAGACGGTGCCGACCGCTCGCAAGAGTTGTTGGCTACGCTCATCACCGTGCGCGATGAACTGCAACGGCTTAAGAGCAGTCTTGATACGCTGGTGTGAGTCACAGAGTTATGAAATAGTAAGGACAGTCCCGCTTGTTATCGAGCCTTCTTATTGAGAATCTCGATCATCTCTTTGGCGGCAGTGTCTGGCGCGCTTTGCTTGCCCAATCGCTCAGCAACGAGTTGGTAGCCTTGGAGCATGGTGGCTCTGTCAGGCTGTCCCGGTAGTATGCGGTCCAGTTCGTGGCGGATGTTCTTCACGCTGAAGCGGTCGGCAAAGAGCTCTGTGACGATCTCTTTGTCGGCAATGAGATTAACGAGACTGATAAAGCGGCATTGAATGATGTGGTTGAAGGCCCAACGGATCAACGGGCCAACGGGAGTCTTGTAGCATACTACCTGTGGAACACCGAGCAGCGCGGTCTCAAGGGTTGCCGTGCCACTGGTGACCAAGGCTATGGTAGCATGAGAGAGCAACTTGTAAGTTTCTTCGTTCACCTTGGTGACGGGCTGTCCTTTGAGTATGCGGCTATAATAGTCATCGTCGATGGACGGCGCTCCTGCCAACACCATTTGATACCTTTTCTCACCTTGACAATAGGGAAGGGCAGCTGTGATCATTGTGGGCAGGTTGTCTTTGATCTCTTGTTTGCGGCTGCCAGCAAGCAAAGCCAGGATGGGGCGCTTGGCATCCAACCCATGCCGTTGGCAGAACGCTTCTTTCGTCTCGTGGTAGTTGTCACGAAACGTTTTCACCTCTTCCGCGGTAGGGTTGCCGACGTAGTGGATAGGATAGTGGTGCTTGCGCTCAAAGAAGTCTACCTCAAAGGGAAGTATAGAAAAGAGTTCATTGACATCGCGGCGGATCGCCTTGATGCGCCACTCCTTCCATGCCCATATCTTCGGTGAGATGTAGTAGAAGACAGGTATGCCCACTTTGGCGTGCACAAACTTGGCTATACTCAGGTTGAATCCGGGATAGTCGACAAGGATCACCACGTCGGGTGCCCATCTCACGATGTCTTCCTTGCACTGTGCCATGTTGCGCAGTATGGTGCGGGCATGTAGCAGCACAGGGATAAAGCCCATGTAGGCCAAGTCCTTGTAGTGCCGAAAGGGCTTACCGCCCTCGGCCGCCATCATGTCTCCACCGATAAAGCGGAAAGCAGCCTCCCTGTCCTGCTCTTTGAGGCTGTGCATCAGCCGGCTGGCATGCAGGTCGCCGGAAGCCTCGCCTGCTATGAGATAGTATTTCATGTGTATTGTCTATCCAAGTTGAGTTTCTATCCAAGTTGAGTTTCTATCCAAGTTGAGTTTCTATCCAAGTTAAGTTTCGGATACTCTTTGTATTGCGTCTATTTCTTATTTAATATCCCAGTCTCGTACTGTGTCCATGAACTCATATGCGGTAACGTCGATGGTGGTCGGTGTGATAGCAACGTAGCCGTGGTTCAGAGCCCACTGGTCGCTGTCCTCAGCCTGTGGCTCATCGTTGCGATATTTTCCTACTACCCAGAAATAGTCATAGCCCCTCGGGTGACGCTCTTTGACGATCTCGTTGATCCAGCTGCCCTGTGTCATCCGGCAAACCTTCACGCCCTTGAAAGCTTCTGTAGCAGGGAAGTTGACATTGAGGCAAACACCTTTAGGCAGCCCTTCAGCCAGCACCTTGCTGACAATCTGTTCTACGTAGGGACGCAGAGGCTCAAGGTTGGCATTCTCGTTGTAGAAACAGCTGGAGAAAGCAATGGACGGAATGCCCTTGAGGCAGCCTTCCTTGGCGATACCCATTGTACCACTGTAATGATTATTCACTGAGGAATTGTCGCCATGATTGATGCCGCCGAGGATCAGGTCGGGCTTACGCTCCTTGCAAAACTGGTCGAAGGCGATCTTCACACAGTCGACAGGCGTACCGGTGCATGACCACACCGTGGTGTCACCCATGTTGTGTCGTGGCTTGAGTCGCAGATAATCTGTCGCAGAGAAGGCACAAGAGTATCCTGATCGGGCACTCTCGGGTGCCACGACGAGAACATCAGCCAATGGGCTGACAATGTCTACAAGCTTCTTGATGCCGGGTGAATGATAGCCGTCATCATTGGAAATCAATATCAGAGGTCGGTTGCTTTTCATCTGTTTAATATTAATTGTCTTGCAAAAATACGAAAAAACCTATAATAATTGGCATTTTCGTCTAAAATATGTATCTTTGCAATCATAATTCCATGTCTGCCCATGAGGAGGAAAGGGTAACGACATCCATCAGGCAGACATTAAAGACGAATAGAAATGGCAAAAATAATAGCTTTGGCCAATCAAAAGGGCGGCGTGGGCAAAACCACGACAACCATCAATTTGGCGGCCTCTCTTGCTACATTGGAGAAATCGGTGCTCGTTGTGGATGCTGACCCGCAGGCAAACGCATCCAGCGGACTCGGTGTAGACCTTAGTGAAGTGGACTGTTCGCTCTATGAGTGCATCATCGATCATGCTGATGTGAGGGATGCTATCTATACGACAGACATTGAGAAGCTGGACATTATTCCCAGCCATATCGACTTGGTAGGAGCTGAGATTGAGATGATCAACCTCAAGAACCGTGAGAAGGTCATCAAAGACATACTGGATCCGCTACGCGACGAGTATGACTATATCCTCATCGACTGCTCTCCCTCACTGGGTCTGATCACTGTCAATGCCTTGACGGCAGCCAACTCGGTGATCATCCCGGTGCAATGCGAGTACTTTGCGCTGGAGGGTATCAGTAAGCTCCTCAATACTATTAAGATCGTCAAGAGCAAGCTCAACCCAAAACTCGAAATCGAGGGCTTCCTGCTGACTATGTACGACAGCCGATTGAGACTTGCCAACCAAATCTATGATGAGGTGAAGCGTCATTTCCAGGAATTGGTCTTCAAAACCGTGATCCAACGCAACGTGAAGCTCTCGGAGAGCCCCAGCCACGGTTTGCCGGTGATCCTCTATGACGCTGACTCCACCGGAGCGAAGAACCATCTCGCTTTAGCCAAGGAGATCATAGAGAAAAACGAATGATAGGAAGATGAAAGGTGAATGATGAAAGAACTTTCAACACTCAGCATCCATCATTCATCGTTCTCTCTACATTCAACACTCATCACTCAACATTCAACATTGCATATATGGCAGTACACAAGAAATATAATGCTTTAGGCCGTGGCCTTGACGCACTGATCTCCACTGAGTCGGTGCGTACGCAAGGTTCGTCGACCATCAGCGAAATACCTCTCGACCAGATAGAGCCCAATGCCGACCAGCCGCGAAGCCTTTTTGACAGTGAGGCATTGCAGGAACTGGCCAACAGCATCCGTGAGATAGGCATCATTCAGCCAATCACGTTGCGGCAGATTGCCGAGAACCGCTTCCAGATCATTGCCGGTGAGCGACGCTGGCGTGCCTCGCAGTTGGCTGGTAAGACGACGATTCCGGCTTATATTCGTACCATCAAGGACGAGAATGTCATGGAGATGGCACTCGTGGAGAACATCCAGCGTGAGGATCTGAACGCTATAGAGATTGCCTTGGCTTACGAGCATCTGCTGGAGAACACCGGCATGACACAGGAGAAGGTGTCGGAAAGAGTGGGGAAGAGCCGCACCGCCATCACCAACTATCTGCGACTGTTGAAGTTGCCGGCACAAGTGCAAATGTCTTTGCAAAAGAAAGAGATCGACATGGGTCACGCCCGTGCGCTGCTGGCTCTTGACAGCCCGTCGTTGCAGTTGAAGGTCTTCAAGGAGATTCTGAAAAACGGATGGTCGGTCAGAAAGGTAGAGGAGATGGTGCAACATCTCAAAAATGGTGAGGACATTGAGAGCGGAAAGAAGAAGATCGCTGCCAAGGCGCAATTGCCAGAGACTTATTCCCAGGCTCGTGACCGTCTCTCTGGTGTGCTGCATACCAAGGTGGCTGTGACCTGCACCAGCAAAGGCAAGGGCAAGATCAGCATACCTTTTAATAATGAGCAGGATTTCGAGAAGCTGATGGAAATCTTAGATCAACTCAAGCAAGAACAATAGATAGACGTGTGAAGACACTGAGACATATAATTATGAAGGCTGGGCTTTCCGCCTTCTTGCTGATGGTGATGCTGCCGGCAACTGCCCAGCATCAGACGAAGGCGAAGCAAAAGCAGGAGGCTGAACCCGACACAATGCTCATCGACAGCGCGCGTGTCATGGGCCTTACAAAGGACGGACAGTCTCTCGCTGTGAAAGGTGACAGCACCCATCAGCGCAAGCACCGCGACTGGGCTACATGGAAGCCTGAGCCGAAGCGTGCTTTGTGGCTGGCTCTTGTGCTGCCCGGAGCCGGACAGATCTATAACCGCAAATACTGGAAGCTGCCAATCTTCTATGGTGGATTTGTCGGTTGTGCTTATGCATTGCGATGGAACAACATGATGTACCGTGACTATAGCCAGGCTTATCTCGACATCATGGACAACGACCCGACAACAGAGAGCTACAACAAGTTTCTGCACTTGGGTTCGACAATCACTCCTGAGAATGCAGACAAATGGAAAGATGTATTCCGCAAACGCAAGGACCGTTATCGCCGTTGGCGCGATATGAGCGTGTTTGTGATGATCGGTATCTATGGCCTGTCTGTGGTCGATGCTTATGTCGATGCATCGCTCTCGCAGTTCGACATCTCTCCTAACTTGAGCCTGCGTGTATCACCGACTGTCATCACCAACGACACAGGCAGCTCGCTGCTCGCCTTGCGCCAAAGCGGCATTGGCTTGCAGTGTAGCATAAACTTTTAGAATATCATTATGAGAAAAACATATATCATCGTCATGCTGCTGCTGTTGGCTTTCGTCCCCTCTGCCCGGGCGCAGGTCAACCAGGAGAAGACTGTGACTGTCACCAATGCCAATGGCAAGGAAGAGCAAATCGACCTGCCTACATCCATGACGGAAGAGCTCGACAGCACTACCCAAATCTATAAGGCCAAGAACTATCTGACCCGAGATCCCAACTGTAATATGCCGGATGTCAACCGCACTTACTCTGCCGACGTTTATATGCAACGGTTGAGTAAGCTGCCGACCATCATCGAGATGCCTTACAACGACATCGTGCAGAAGTTCATTGACCGCTATACGGGCGAACTGCGTCATTCCGTTGGCTACATGCTTGGCGCGCAGAATTTCTATATTCCAGTCTTTGAGGAAGCATTGGAAGCTTATGACTTGCCGCTGGAGTTGAAGTATCTCCCCGTCATCGAGTCTGCACTCAATCCTCAAGCCGTCTCCCGCGTGGGTGCTGTGGGGCTTTGGCAGTTTATGATCACCACGGCTAAGCGCTATGACCTCACCGTCAACTCTTTGGTCGATGAGCGTCGCGACCTATACAAAGCCTCTTATGCCGCCGCACATTATCTGAGTGACCTCTATAAGAAATTGGGTGACTGGAATCTCGTCATCGCTGCTTACAACTGTGGCGCTGACAAGATCAACAAGGCCATCCGACGCTCTCATGGTGAGCGTGACTACTGGAAAATCTACCCGCGTCTGCCCAAGGAGACACGTGGCTATGTGCCGGCATTTATTGCTGCCAACTACATCATGAACTATTATTGCGAGCACAATATCTGTCCATTGAAGACGACACTGCCCGCAAAGACCGACACTGTGATGGTCGACCGTGATGTGCATTTCGAGCAGATCGCCCATGTGTTGGGGATGGACATCGACGAGCTCCGTGATCTCAATCCTCAGTACCGTCGCGACATCGTCAACGGCAACAGCGGATTGGCTTCGCTCAGACTGCCGGAAGCGATGATCAATAAGTTCATCGACAACGAGGACTCTGTCTACGCTTATACTCCGGACGACTATCAGCCCAAGCGTACGGAAGTGAAGGCAGAAGGCGGACGCTACGTGGTCAACAAGAATCAAGTCACTCTTGTGTCTAAATCTTCAAGTAAGAAGAAAGCCGATGACAACAAGGCTGACAATACCGAGACGACACCGGCATCGCCGAAGGATGACAAGGCGCCGGTTGGCGACGAGCAAAATACTGTCAGCACAAGTGACAGCGATGATGACAGCGAGCAGAGCAAACGCTCTTCGCGCAAGCGTAGTTCCCGCTCACGGAAGAGCCAGAGCAACTCCAAGAACTCAAACAGTTCAAAGAGCCAGAGCAGCAAAAAAAGTAAAAAGCAAAAAGATAAGAGACAACAGTCCAAGAGCGTAACCGTCAAGAGCGGGGATACCCTCAGTGAGATTGCGGAACGAAACCATACCACGGTGAAGAAACTCCGGAAGTTGAATGGTATATCGGGAAGCACGATTCAGAAAGGAAAGAAGATTAAAGTCAAATAACCTTGTGGCGTATGGACGAATTAGAGCAGAAAAACAAGGAGCGCGAAGCTGCTGACAACAAAATGATCAATGATGCCTTTCAGCATCTGTTGGACACCTATCTCGCTTCGCCCCATCGGAAAAAGGTGGACATCATCACCAAAGCGTTTAACTTCGCCCGCCAGGCTCATAAAGGCGTGCGACGGTTGTCGGGCGAGCCCTATATCATGCATCCTATCGCTGTGGCGCAGATTGCCTGCGAGGAGATGGGACTGGGCTCTACGAGCATCTGCGCCGCTTTGCTCCATGATGTCGTGGAGGACACTGACTATACTACCGAGGACATTGAGAATATCTTTGGCGAGAAGATCGCCAAGATCGTCGATGGACTTACTAAGATCAGCGGCGGCATCTTTGGTGATCATGCCTCTGCGCAGGCCGAGAACTTCAAGAAGCTGTTGCTCACGATGAGCGATGACATCCGTGTGATCCTCATCAAGATCTGTGACCGACTCCACAACATGCGCACGCTGGCGTCACAGCCTGCCAACAAGCAATACAAGATTGCGGGAGAAACGCTCTATATCTATGCGCCCATTGCCAACCGACTGGGACTGAACAAGATCAAGACGGAACTTGAAGACTTGAGCTTCCGCTACGAGCATCCCGAGGAGTATGCTTCCATTGTCAATAAGTTGTCTTTCACCGAGGAACAGCGCAACAGAGTCTTTGACGACTTCACGGCACCTATCCGCAAGGCTCTTGATGACATGGGCATCGAATATACCATCAAGGCCAGGGTCAAGAGTCCTTACTCCATCTGGTCGAAGATGCAGAACAAGCATGTCACCTTCGACGAGATCTACGACATCCTCGCCGTACGCATCATATTCAAACCATCTGATCCTAAGGATGAAATCAACGAGTGCTTCCGCATCTACGTTGCTCTCAACCAGATCTATAAGAGTCATCCCGACCGTCTGCGCGACTGGGTCAACCACCCCAAGGCCAACGGCTACCAGGCTCTTCACGCCACGATGATGTCACGCCAAGGCCAGTGGATCGAGGTGCAGATTCGCTCCCAGCGCATGGACGAGATTGCCGAGCAGGGCTTTGCCGCTCATTGGAAATATAAGGAGGGCGAATACTCTCACGACGACGATGAGCTCAACAACTGGTTGAGCACCATCAAGGAGATCCTTGATGATCCGCAGCCCGACGCCATGGACTTCCTCGACTCAGTGAAGCTCAACCTGTTCTCTTCCGAGATCTTCGTCTTTACTCCCAAGGGTGAGGTCAAGACGTTGCCGGCAGGCTGTACGGTTCTCGACTTTGCCTTCCAGATCCATACCTTCTTAGGCAGTCATTGTATTGGCGCAAAGGTCAACCATAAGCTTGTGCCGTTGAGTCATAAGCTCCAGAGTGGTGACCAGGTCGAGATCCTCACTTCCAACTCTCAACACGTGCAGCCCACATGGATCAATTTCGTGTCCACGGCAAAGGCAAAGAGCAAGATTCAGGCTGTGCTCAGACGAGAGAGCAGAGAGATACAGAAGAAGGGTGAGAAAACGCTGAACGACTGGCTTGCCAAAAACGACATGGAACTCTCTACTGCTGTTGTAGACAAACTTTCAGATTTCCACGATATTGCTAAACATGAGGACTTCTTTGAGGCTTTGGGTGAGCGCACTATCATCCTCAGCGACAAAGATCTTGATGTCCTCCATGGTAAGAAGAAAGAAAGCGGTTCGAGTGGTTGGCGCAAGTTCGTACCTTTCCTAAACAAGGGAAAGAAGAAGAAGGACGACGACACACCGCAGCTGTTGGTCGTCGGAAAAGACTTCGACAAGAAGAAGCCTTGCATCATCACGGAGGAGACCATTGGCATGTATATCTTCCCCGGCTGTTGTCATCCTATACCCGGCGACGACATCTTGGGATTCATCGACGGCAAAAACCGCATCGAGATCCACAAGCGTTCCTGTCCGGTGGCCAGCAAGCTCAAGACGAGCTTTGGGCCGCGTATCCTTGATGCCAAGTGGGACATGCACAAGCAACTCTTCTTCGACGCTACCATCGAGGTCAATGGCATTGACCGCAAGGGTATGCTGCGCGATGTCTCTGAGGTCATCTCCAACAAGATGAACGTCAATATCCATAAGGTTGCCTTCACTGCTGATGAGGGTATCTTCAAAGGTACTATCGAGATCCGTGTCCATGATCGTGAAGAAGTGAAGGTGATTATGGGACGGCTGAAGAAAATAACTGACCTTCAGGAAGTCAAGCAGATATTATAGGGTAGGGCAGTACACTGCTCACCGTTGCTTTCATCAACTCTGACGGTGGGTCTCCAATACCACTTGAGACGTTTGATCAACTTTCAATTTAGCTAAAAATATAAGGGACTGCTCTTTCGGGCAGTCCCTTTTTTCATGTCTATTTTATTCTGTTCTTTATATCCGATTAGTGTGAGGAGATGTTTTTGCCATTGACAGTCACGCTGACCGATAGGCTTCCGCAGGCCATGAAAGCAGGATTGTACTCGCATTCCGCCTTGATGATTCCTGCATGATATTTGCCCGAACGATCAAGGACGTATTCTGTCGTCAACGTGTAGTCGCCCTTGGGAAGCGTCTCGAAGTAGTAGTCGGTCTGTTCGTCCATCTGTCGGACATAGCAGCCCTCGAGCCAGTGATAGCCAGACAGTTGGTTGACAGGCATCAGGCAGGCAGGACGATGGTCAGTGATACGTACGAAGTCGTAGTCGCGGTCGGCGTGTACCTTGATGATGGCTTTTACCCGGTCGCCTATGTTGCTGGTGCGCCGTGTGCTGTCAACAGGTATGATCTCTCGGCTCACACGGAAGTCTTTACGCTCGTCGGGCAGGTCAGAAACCGTAGCCTCGTGCCAACCAGTCACCACAGGCCAGGCCACTCTTTGCGGCATGGGACCCGTAAGGAAGGCGGCAACAGCATCGACGGTCACGATCGGCGTATCCCATTTCTGTGTTTTCTTTTCCTCTACGAGCCATCGCTTCATGCCCAAAAGCAGGAAGGTGTCACTTGGAGCGATCAGCGACAGGGCGTGGATGGCGGCAGTCACTGTAGGAATCTTATAGTCGCGCCAACTGTAATAGGCTTTTGGCGTATCGAAGTAAGTTCCTCGGTCGGAGGTTGTGACGGCATACTGGCTGAGGCTTTCCATCATGCTCTGCGCGGCTTTGGCACGACCGTCTATATGCAATGCTGTAGCCACACGGGCTTTACCGAGGATCGTGAGGTCGGCACCATGCGTCTCGGCATAGTCCAGTAAGGCCTTCCTGGCTGTGTTGGCCTTCGCGGCCTGTCGTGTGGGTAGCAGTGACAGTGCATAGAGGATATGGTAGGCTTCCTCTAAATTGCAACTTGCGGCACCGGCTTCCTCCAGTTGTTTGGCATCGTCGGCGAGCCAGGTCATCAGCTTTGTCGTCGTGGGTTGTAGCAAGCGTGCAATCTCGTTGTAATCTTTGGTCAAGGGCGCAAGCATCTCGGCTACCGTCACCGTGACGATGCGGCTTGCAGGCATTCCCGGCCACCAGGAGAACGAACCGTCAGCGCACTGAAGGCGTCGAAAGGCTGCGAAGGGCGTGTTGACATCTTGAAAAGACTCCGATTTATTCTCAGCGTCGTTCAGTTCGTTGAGCTTATAACCGGCATATACTTTGGCTGCCAACGACAGTGCGTCGTTGCCTCTTACAGTGTCCATTTCGCCCAAAGCCTCGCGGATGGCATCGGCAGCAGAGCGGCTGACCATCGTTATCACCGGCATGCGCTCCTTGTCCGAGACAATAGGTATCGTCTTCTCCATGCCGTCGCCGTGGCTTTTTGCTGAGGCTTCTGCCCGCACCGTGATGCTTTGCAGCATGCTGTCGGCAGGCACGTGAAGCGTAGCGGTGAAAGTCTTAGACGTGGATGGCTTCAATCCGAATTTGTATTTCTCGTCAAGCAGCGACTGTCCCAAGTGAGTAGCTTGTACGGTCAACGTTCCCTTGAACCGCTCATCTCCTATATTGCTCACAGTGAGCGGTAGTTGGGCGTCATCGCCCCGACGGAGGAAGCGCGGCAGGTTGTCGGTCACCATCAGCGCCATCCGCGTCTGCACTGTAGTGTCGATGGAGGCCACGGCACCCTCGCGATCGTGAACGATACCTTGCAGCCGCCATGTGGTGACATTGTCGGGCATGGTAAAGGCAAACGAAGCATAGCCGTCGTGATCAGTCGTCGTCGCGGGGGCCCATAGGGCGAGGGTGCGGAAGTTGCGCCGCACGCGTGTTCTGGAATTTCCATCAGTCAATTTTCCTTGGTTGTGCGGAGCGAGATTCTTTGTCTTGTTGGTAGCGGCATAGAGTCTGTCTTCTTCCTTTACCTCAACGTCTCTTTTGATGACGGGTGCCGAGAGCTTATCCACCGGCTCCGCATAGCCCAATGCGACAACCTCCTCAAGGTTGTCTACATCGTCGCCCAATGTGATGACGACCGGCTCACCACTGGTAACGGTCACTGTTGCCGACTGGAGACCGACGTATGAGGCGGTGAGCTGTGCCGTGCCGTGGACGGGTATGGAAAACGTTCCATCGACATCCGTCACGGCACTTGTCCCTTGGCTGGTCTTCAGTATGGCTCCCATCAGTACTTCGCCCGACGGGTCATAAACGATGCCGGGACAATAGCCGGGTTTGCCCTTGCCTTTGCTTTCCAGTGTCCATCCGCCTAACCGATAGGCCACTGACCGTGCGTTGGCTTGAAGGCGGATGAGGCCGTCGGCAAAGATTGCGGGACGGATGTCGGGCACGGCTAACTGCTTTGGACGTCCTGTTTCGCCTTTGATGAGTTCGTCGTTGTCAAGGGTTTGAGTATAGCTGGTTGGCAAGTCGTCGCGGAGTTCCCAACTGCTGTTCCAAGTGTTGTCGTTGATGAGGTCGAGCGCGCTGTCGTAGAGCGTCACCATGGCCTGGGCGTCTGCAGGCTGTCCTGTAGGATGGCTGACGCGCAACCGCCACTCTTGCTGTTGTCCGGGTTCAGTGACATTGTCCAATTGATCCCATTGAGCGTGAAGCGTCTCTGTCGGTTCCTCGTAGGGTAGCATGATGTCGTAGCTCTTCATTCTGCCTTGTCCATAGGCGGCTACAGAGAGGGTGACACCGCCTCCGTAGGTCTCCTTATAATATAAGGTGTGTGTAATGAGGGTATCGCTCAGCGCCATTGATCCACGGTCCAGCAGGCTGTCTGCCGACCGCAACTCGTAATAGAGTGTAAGCCCTTTCTCCGTTGTGCCCATCTGTAGGGTCACCGGTTGTCCGTCGCTTTTGAACGCGTCGGCCGATGCCGCAGCCCAGAAGAAGGTGGGCTTGGAAAGATGGTGTGCCGCTGGGTCGATGATAGAAATGGTGCTGCTCAGCGTGTCGCCTTCGGCCCATATCTTCAGTGTATGCAGTCCGGCCTCCAGGGAATGTATGGGGATGAAGCCCTGGCGGTTGGCGGCTATTTCTCCTTTTGTGCCGTTGTCGAGAAGCCATTTCACGTTGTCTTGTACCTTGTTGTTCTGAGCATCGGTGAGTAAGCAGCGTACGGTGAGCAGAGAGTCGCGACGGTAGCCTTTATCACTATGATAGATATCGCAGATGTCGCTGGTGAGAAAAGCTCTTTGGTTACTGTAACTCAAGCGAACATAGTCTGTGCGTTGCTGTCCGTCTGGCGCCGTGAAGGTGTAAGCTTTCTCAAGGTGGAAGAGAAAATGATTATCGGTGTCTTTGGGTATTGCAATGCGATCCGTGAACATTCCGTTGCTGTCAGTGTATAAGGTAGAGTCGCCCTTGGCTTCCACTTTGGCTCCGGCTACGGAAGCACCACTGAGCAGAGAGACGTGTCCGCTCACGGTCACCGTGTCACCGGGCATGTAGTGTGAGGGAGAGGTGTGGAGACTCACTTGCAGACTACCCGACTTGTATTCTTCAACCCTGAATGACAGTCCGTTGACATCAACATCGATATTGTCTATGTCCTTGATTAAAGAGTGACCGATGAGTCGCTCCAACAGTGGTAAGGCTCCATCGGCCTTCCATCTCAGTTCTCCCCGACCATTGTATTCGTTGCCGGTCACCCATTTCTTGGTTAGGGGAATATCGGCATACGCCGTGCCGTAGTCGTCTGTTGTAACGTTGACGGTGTCGATGGGGTGGTCGTAGTCCCTTGTGTTGCTGAACAGCAGTTGGAGTGGCATGTGGCTTAGTGCCTTGCGCCGGTGCCCCGGTCGTCGTACAAAGGCCACCACAGCCACGTGGGCCGTGTCGCCCGGACGGTAGAGGGCGCGGTCGGAGTAGGCGTTTAGTAGAATTTGACAGGGGTTGGCGGGCTCGCTCTCGTTTGGATAGACCATTTCTGACGCTCGCCAATGGTCATCCGCTGTGAACGGGCGCACGTACATTCCTCCGTCGCAGTAGGGCACCACGGCCTCGCCTTGTGAGTCTGTGGTGAATATGCCGTGGACGGAAGGCTCTGATGAAATGGAGTCCACTTCGGTCTCATCGAGGTCATATACAGCCGTATCGGCTTCGGCGGTGTCTACGTCAATGGCAGCCGTGTCGCTTTCTACTTCTTCATACTGGTCGCTTCCTTCGTCACCAATCTCAATCTTCGCTCCTGGTACCGGACGCCCCGTGTGGGTGTCGACAACGCGCATCCTTACATTCTTCTCCGACATGGGGCTGACGGTCACGTTGAGGTCGCTGACGATGTAGCCGAGGATTACAGGCTTCACGCCTTGCGCCTTGGCAACGACTTCATAAGTGCCGTAGGGTAGGGAGGGGAGTCGCAGACTGTCCGTTGCCGGTCTCCATGCCTTGCCTAAGGACAGTTGTCTTGTTGCGTGCCATAGAGGGGCACCGCTCCGTCGGTCTTTCTTCGTGCCATATACAGCCACATCGACTTTCGACAGATTGGTGGAACCGACATGCAGCCACGGTCGCTCTTTGGAATGAATGTACTTACCTTCGAGACGGATGCTCAGGGAAGGTTCCTTGGCTTCTAATTCTATATTGCGCAGTGGATTGCCATATTCTGATGTGTCGCCAGCCCATTTCCGCAGGATACTGGCAGAGATGGCTACGCTTGCTGAGTCGCTGAGTTGGCGGGCTTTGAGAGCGGTGACGAGTTGGCTCTCCTTGAGGTCGCCATACTTGGCAAGCAGAGAGTCGCACCATTGCACGATGCGACTTTTGCTGTCCGACGGTGCCATCCACAAATCGGTGATGAGCGCTGCCCGCCGGTTGCCCGTCTGCTCATAGTAGTCGTGCGCCTTTTTGTATTGTCCTGTCTGCCATGCGATGGCGCTGAGCAAGTCACCGCCAAACACCTCACTGCCGGGTATGAGCAGGGGCGAGAGGTCACCGGCTTGGGAGTGGGCCAGTAGTGCCGGGTCGGCCAGTGCCTCGTTCTTTAGTCCCAGGGCACAGGCATAGACGGTGGCCAAGGCAGGATGTTCCTTCTTGGCCTCACGCATCTTTTGCTCCAACTGCTGGCGGACGGAGGTCAGGGAGTCGTCGCCATAGGTCTGACGCACCAATGACAGACGGAGCAGGTCGGCAGTGAGCAACTGACCATAGTGGTTCTCTTTCAAGGCTTTGTCGCTGATACGCTCAAGGATGTTCATCTCATTCTTGGGCTTGTCGGCCTTGGCCTGGCGATAGACGTCTGCCCAAAGCTGTTGATAGTCTTGTTGTGCCTCTGCCGGTAAAATGGCACACAACAGCAAAAGCAAGATGGTGTAGATTGTTCTCATATACAGAAAGCTTTACTTCGTTTCTCGTTGTTTCAGGTCGTTGAGATTCGCTCACGATCTTGGTTGTGAGACAAACTCGTCAGTTTACGTTACAAAAATAAGCATAATATTCGATATTCTCCACCTTTGAGAATATTTTTTTTGATGATCGAACACTTTCGTCACAACAGTGAAAGAAGTCGTCATGGATTCCTATTCCATAGGGGGGCATTTAAGCCGCGAGTTAAGCTAACATTTTGCATCCGCTTGCCGTCTTTGTAAAGTTCACGTGACTTACAATCCCGACAAGGTATTGCTAAGGTTTCTGCTTGAGATGTATTTCGCTCAACGTTTGTGTTCACTCCATTCCAACCATCCGCCTCGCAAATTGACAACATGGTAGCCTGCTTTTGCAAGGATGGCCGCTGCTTTTAGGCTTCGCTTTCCCGAGCGACAATACACGGCAACCGTTTTGTCCTTGGGAATCGAAGTCTTTGCCTCAGTCTGAAAGTTATCTTTCAGCACATCAATGTTTCTTGCACCTTCGATGTGCCCGGCATCGTATTCTTCTGCTGTCCTGACATCAACCACAGTGACATTATCAGATTGGATGATCTGGGCAAACTCCGTTGCTGAAACCGTTTTTATTGAATCCTGTTGGGCGCTGCAACTGGAAGCAAAGCCCAGAATTCCAAGTAATAGAGATAATAACTTCTTCATGCGGATATTATATTTTCCTACAAACTTACAAAGAATTTTTCAATTATCTTGCTTATTGGACGAAAAAGCTACCTTTTTTATCAAAAAGCATCAAATAACTATGTTTCGATTTCTTTCTTCCTTATTTTATCCCTATCTTTGCCAATGATTAGAAACAATACGAATCGTACCATGAGAGAAGGACAGTTAAAAAAGAACCTACTGCTCGCGATGTTGCTCATATTGGCAACAATGACGTTTGCGGCTTGTAGTGGGAAAACAAACACTGATGCTCAGAGCGATACGTTCAAGACGAAAAGCGGGAAGGAGATCACCTTCACCGCCATCAAACACGGCAGCATCCGCATCTCCTTTGACGGCAGGGAGATAGAAGTGGACCCTGTATGCCAGTTGAAGCCTGTGACCGATTACGGAAAAATGCCCAAGGCTGACTATATCTTTGTCACGCATGAGCATTTTGACCACTGCGATACCGTAGCCATCCGACAGTTGGAAAAGCCGGCGACGGTGATAGTCACGAACGCTAACTGCGCCAAGATCATCGGCAAGGGAAGAGTCATGCATAATGGCGACCATCTGCGGCTTGCTAATGACATCACCGTGGACGCGGTACCAGCCTACAACATTACGCCAGAAAAGGAGAAATTCCATCCCAAAGGACGTGACAATGGCTTTATCCTCACGCTCGACGGCTTTCGCGTTTATATCTCAGGCGACACAGAGGATATCCCCGAAATGCGGAATATCAAGAACATCGACGTGGCCTTCCTTTCGACGAACCAACCCTATACCATGACGCCAGAGCAGATTGCCCGGGCCGCAAAGACTATAAAGCCGAAGGTGCTCTTCCCTTATCATTACTCCGATACCGATGTTCAGAAGATTGTAGACCTCTTAAAAGGTACCGGCATCGATGTGAGGATCAGAAACTATCAATAAAACTATAGAGATTTACATTGAGAGAATCTACAAATCCAAGCAAATGGGCTGCGGCGTTGAGAGTCGCCTTCCCATATACCATTCCTATTTTTGCGGGCTACTGGTTTCTCGGACTCACCTACGGCATCCTGATGAACGTGTCAGGGTTTTCGTTTGTTTGGCCCATGATGATGGCAGCTGTTATCTACAGCGGCAGCGTGGAATTCGTTGCCGTGAAAGTACTGTTGTCTTCCTTCCATCCGCTGCAGGCTTTCGTCATGGCGTTTATGATTGGAGCCCGCCATCTATTCTACGGCATCACCATGCTCGACCGGTTCAAACACAAAGGATGGAAGAAGCCGCTGCTCATCTATTTCATGAGCGACGAGACGTTTTCTGTCAACTACACAGCAAAGATCCCCAAGCACGTCGATGAGGGATGGTTCATGCTTTGGGTATCTGTCCTCGACTTCATCTACTGGCTCAGTGGTGCCACGCTGGGCGGAATATTCGGCAATCTGATCACGTTCTCCACTAAGGGCCTCGATTTCGTAATGACCTCGATGTTTGTCGTCATCTTTGTAGAGCAATGGATGAAAGACAAGTCGCATGTGAGTGCCATCTTGGGAATTGTCCTGTCTGTCATTAGTTTGCTGCTGTTCGGCTCGGAACATTTTGTGATTCCCGCCATGATCCTCATGCTATTAGCCCTTGTTGCGCTACGGCCAAGATTGGGTAGGGTAGAGGCAGTCAAGGAAACCGAATATACCTCAGATTCCAAAGAGTCAGAGCTATATTTATCAGAAAGAAAGGAGAACGTGGGATGACACTGACACAGCAAATCATTACGATCGTTTGCATGGCTATCGCCGTGATGACGACACGCTTCCTGCCCTTCGCCATGTTCCAAGGCCGCAAGACTCCAAAGGTGATAAAATATCTCGGGACAGTCCTTCCCGCAGCTGTGTTTGGACTATTGGTTGTGTACTGTCTGAAAAACGTCGACATCACAACCGGTCATCACGGCATACCGGAGCTGATAGGTATCGTTGCTACGGTGATACTGCATGTATGGCGTCGTCAGATGATGCTCTCAATAGCAGGTGGAACCATCATCTATATGATATTAGTACAAACGATATTTGCGTAAAACATTGTCAAGGTTGTCAGTAAAATGTAAATATTTTAATCATTTCTGACAACTATGGCACGTTTTGTCATCTTTGGCCTTTGGGCACGTATATTGCATTGATGGTTAGTGAAGTTCGGAAAAGATTTGCAAGCGAGCGCAAAGGAAGTTTACTTCCAATTTGCCGAGCGAAGCTAATCTTTATTCAAATCGGACGAGGGCGACGAAAGGAACCTGAGGACGACAGAAGAGCTCCAAAAAGGATAAAGAATTAATTGATAATTAGGAGGTTTTGACTTATGATGTATCCAGTTTTAAGTGACATGAACAATTGGCTTGACAATGATTTCGATGACATGTTGAACACAAGTTGGATGCCGCGCATGAACGTCACAGCACCTGCTATCAATGTCAAGGAAAACGATAAGGCTTACGAAGTTGAGCTTGCAGCCCCTGGCACTACGAAGGATGACTTCAAGGTGAACGTCGACAAAGACGGTTGCCTGACCATCAAGATGGAGCACAAGGACGAGAAGAAGGACGAGAACAAGAAGGAGCACTATCTGCGCCGCGAGTTCTCATACAGCAATTACGAGCAGGCTCTGACGCTGCCTGACGACGTGGAGAAAGACAAGATTGAAGCTAAAGTAGATAACGGTGTGCTTCACATCACACTTCCTCGCACGGGTAAGGCAGAGAAAGAGACAAAGAAGATTGAGGTCGCTTAACCGGCTTTTGGTTCTGCTCTGAAACATGGGGACTGCTCTTTGGGGCAGTCCCTTTTTTCGCTTTTATTCAATGTCTAACAAAAAAGTATAGGAGAAATGTGTTATGATGACGAATATGTTGAGACCATTCGATAATATGATGGACGCACTTTGGAACGAGATGGCCAGTTGGTCACGCTTCTCTGAGATTCCCACGAATGTGAAGGAGGATGATGGCTACACCGTCGAATTGGCCGTTCCGGGTATGGAACGCAAGAACTTTCACATGAGAGTACATAGTGGCGTGCTCAGTCTTCGCATCCGTAAAGGTCATCGTTTCCACTGGCCTTGGCAGCACAACCACACTTACATACGTGGTGAGCGTCGGTTGCAACTGCCTGAGAGCGTTAAAGCTGACGGCATAACGGCCAAGGTGAGTGACGGCATTCTCCGCATCCGTCTGCCTAAGAAGGAAAGCTATGTCAGCCGGACAGATGGAGAGAATCAGTCAAGACATATTCTGGTAGCATAACATAAGCAAAATCCTATTGCGCCCCGGCCGGTATCATCTGTGTAAAATATAGATGGTGCCGGCTTTTTCTTTTGGCTCATTTTGTTCTTTTCTATAATTCCAAGAACGAGGTTATTATATCCGTATTTGGGGTAGGTGGATATCAACAAGATTGAATTACCTTTGCATCGGATAAAATAACAATACCAAACAAAGATTATGAAGAGTATTTTTGAGAAAGATTTAAGCGGCGCCCCTGTTTCACCCAAAGAGTAAAGCTACGACGAGCTGATAAGTGCCATCATGGGTGATATGAAGCTTGCTGCGGAGATGAATACAGGATACCGCACGCAGGAGGAAGTTCATGAGTTTATGGAACGCATACTCGGTAAGCCCTTGGACAGCAGTTCCACCGTACTGACACCGTTCTATGTCGACTACGGCAAGAACACCGAAATAGGAAAAGATTGTTGGATTCAGCAATGCTGCACCTTCTTCGGACGCTGTGGCATCAAGATTGGGAACGGAGTCTTCATCGGGCCTAAATGCAACCTGATTACCATCAACCACCTTGAAGACCCTGAAGAGCGAAGCACCACCTATGGAGCCCCCATCGTGCTGGAAGACAAGGTGTGGTTGGGCATTAACGTGACCGTGCTACCAGGGGTGACAATAGGTTATGGGTCAATTGTGGGAGCGAACAGTGTTGTCACCAAAGATGTTCCTCCCATGACCATTGTTGCAGGCAATCCTGCCCACATCATTCGAAAGATAAAGACCAAACATCAAGACGAGTAAAAATGAGAACTATCATTTTGTCCATCATTGCACTGACGGCGTTCGTTCTGGGTGCCTGTTCACAAAACAAGACCAAGGAAGTAATGACAAAGAGCAATAAGGAAGCAAAGAAAAGTGTTGTTGCCTATTTTTCCGCAACCGGAACTACGAAAGAAGCGGCACAGCAACTGGCTAAGGTTGCTGATGCTGATCTTTTCGAGATTCAGCCAAAGCAACCCTATACCGAGGCAGACCTCGACTGGAATGACAGCTAGAGCCGGTCTTCAGTGGAAATGAATAACCGGATGTCGCGCCCGGCCATAAAGGGAAGACTACAAAATGTGGCACAGTATGACACGGTGTACATAGGTTTCCCTATATGGTGGAACACGGCACCCACCATTATCAACACTTTTGTGGAGCAGACTGACCTTAAAGGGAAGACGGTCGTAGTATTTGCTACATCTGGTGGAAGCAGCACAGCGCAGTCAGTAAGAGATCTTAAAGCTGCTTATCCTGAACTGAATTGGATAGAGGGAGGGCTGCTCAACAATCATTCTGAAGCAGAGGCTGCTGAGTTAGTGCGGAAAATAAGAGAACAATGAGTCTATTCAAAATGGAATTATCATAGGCTTGAACTAAAGAGTTGAAGACTCCGTTCATAATAGATTAGCAGATAATATAGCTAAAGTTTCCCACTTCCCATTTTATGGGCTTTTCCCAATGACGTAATCTCGTTAATTGCAGATAATCAATGATTTAACATTTTGCAAACATAAGTTAATGCTCTACATCAGTGACCTGCTATTGCATCTGATGGTGACAAAGCGAGCAGGATTGCTTCAAGCTCACTGACGGCCTGCGTACCTTGCATTAGATTCTCCATGGTGTCAGCTACGTCGATGCAGAGTTTTATGGCTAACACGTTAAGCAGGTTTTTGATGATTTCAAGTGTACGGCGCCATTGGGTAAGCTCAAACAATTCCCTTCTCGTCTCACGGAACAGCTCGCCAAGAGCCTCATACTCGTTGAACCTCTGCCCTAATGTCAGCACCATGTGTGTCATAAGACAGAGCGTGCAGTCGGCAATCTGTTCGTCAAAATCCGTGCCTTGGTATGAGCCAAGGCCAAGATATTGGCGGCATTCCTTTATCAATACTTCTATGTTCCATCGTATTTGGTATATCTCAAATGCTTTCACAAACTTCATGTGCGTGTCCGTTGTGACTATTGCGTCCCAATTCTTATTCCGGCCGACTCTGATGAAGAATATCTTCACGTAGGTGTCGCCCATCATCACCCGTTGCTCGAAATACATGCACTTGTACTTACGGCACACAACACGCTTTGAAACGACCGTAATCAGGATTGCTCTCGCTACGCTCTTTATTGAATTGCATGGAGCGTTCCTTCTTAGAAAGACTGAAGTCTCCCTTCTTTCCCGTTTCCCGATGTATGGACAAGTCCACGGCATATGTGCTGCGTCCATCAAAGAATGCGAGCAGGAGTAATTTGTAACCAAGAACACATTTCCCAATAACATGGTCAAATACGCGACTAATCCCATCTAAGTGGAAACCGGTCTTTGCCAAAGTCGTGTCATCGATGATATAACATTTTGGTGCATCTGTCTCCTCCGCATTTTCTTTGCGTACTATGCTTTGGAAACGACGCGCCATGGACAACTGCAAGATCCGCCAGTCCATCTCCGAACGAGCCAACAAGCGGTAGAAGCAATTCTTTCCGACCTCAAGTACACCATGGAACTGTGTTGTTGACAAGGAACCTATGGTCTCACCAAGAATACGAAACACCATCATGGCCAGTATCTGTTCTGCCATGTCTCGCCCGCGCATCTTGTCCAGAGAGTGCTTGGAGAGGATTCTGCCTATGCCGAAACACCTCATAAAGTGCATAATTGCGTGACTGGTATCACTTTTAACACTTAGAATCTTGGTCAACTCGCCGATTTTATTTAATTGTTGCAAACATATAAGGAATGTTTAATCGTTTATGTATCAATGATTTATTTGCACTACAAAGATACAAAAACTTTTGGACATTCCTTCTTTTTTCCCCTGGTTTTTAGGGCTTTAGGTACGAATTGTTTGCAAGTGGGAAACTTTAGTAAGGATATACAACATGCAGCAGTTAATGCAGATACCACACAAGTTGCGGTTTGATGTAGGAATATAAGGATATACAACCCGGGCTTATTATGAGCTTTGGACAGGACTGTTGCGGTTTGATGTAGGAATATAAGGATATACAACGCATCGTGATTGCTTTGCCTGAGTCAATGGTTGCGGTTTGATGTAGGAATATAAGGATATACAACGAGGCGAGCAGCAGTATGATCAGCACCACAGTTGCGGTTTGATGTAGGCGGCAAGAGTGTTCGCATGGACAGCAAGCTCATATCAAGCAATATCACATGGTATCCCCGCTACGAGATAATTCAGAAGACTTTTGCCGGGGCAGTGACACGCAGTGAACTTGAGAAGAAAGATGACCAGATGATACGCCAACAGGCTATAGAGTTCTTTGACGAGGATGCTACAAAGACCGTCTACCGCACGGACAGCGAGACCATGGGACACCGCCTGCTCAATCTCGGCCTCGTCATCGACTACGTACTCGGTCATTGTGGCAAAGACGAAAAGGTCTTGCTGCACCGCGTGTTCCACGAGCAGTATGAGAAGTCTGACGATGGTACAGTGTCCGTCAGAGACAAGAAACTGGTCAGTGCCAAGAGTGTACAGAACCCCAATGACCCTGATGTGCAATACCGTGGCAAGAATGGCAAGAAAGTGAAAGGCTTCAGCACGAACACCACTGAGACTTGTGAGAATCCCGGTAAACCAAACCTTATTACTGACGTAACCGTCGAAGGTGCAGGCACTGCTGATGACTCATACGTCAAGGAAGCATTGAAGGAATCGGAAAAGGTTACTGGCGACAAGGTCGAAGTGTTACATTCTGATGGCGCTTATCAAAGCGAGGCTAACCGCCAGCTTGCTGCCGATCCGGAAAACGGCTTCAAGTTCGTCGCCAACGGTATACAAGGCAAATATTCACGCTACGAGCTGAATCTTACGGATGATCACAATCTCGAAGTGACGGACAAACACACTGGAGAGGTGTGCATGTGGATTTCTCAATATTTTTTTATGATAACGTCTGTCAAATAGGAAAATTATTGTAATTTTGCAGTGTAAATACTAATAACAGAACATGTGTTAAAACTAATAGTCGTACACTGGTAAAAACTAATAGCCGTGCACCGATTAAAACTAACATTAGTTCGGTTATCAAAACTAACAGGATTGTTATATGGCAAGTGTACAGGAGAAGTTGGCAGAGTCACTAAGCGTTTTAAAGGACTATCAAGATAGTCATGGCAATATGATTATCAAAGGCTATACGGCACTTGGTGAGACACATACCAAAAGACTTTTGCAAAATGGCTATCTGCAACCAGTAATCAGAGGCTGGTATATACCATCGTTTCCTGGGAGCGAGGGCGACACGACGGTATGGTATGCCTCTTATTGGCAGTTTATTTCTGCTTATGCTACCAGTCGCTTTGGCCAAGATTGGTGCCTGACGGCAGAGGAATCGCTCTCGTACTACGCCGGCGAAACCACCTGTCCCTCCCAGTTAATCATTAGAGCGTCAAAAGCCAACAACAATGTTGTTCAGTTGCTGCATGGTGATTCTCTGATGGATATCACAGCGTCCATACCCGCAGACAAGTATGTTGAGCCAAGATACGGCATCCATCTTTATCCCTTGGCTGAGGCGTTGGTGTATTGCTCACCTCAGTATTTCATTTCTGACGCATTAAATGCCCGCACATGCCTTACACAATTGAAGGATGCTTCAGAGATCATCAAAATTGTAGCTGACGAGGGAAATACCACGCGCGCCTCACGTATCTGTGGCGCATTGCGAAACATCGGGAGAGGAAACATGGCTGATGAAATAAGCAACTTCATGAAACGGTTGGGCCACCAACTTCGTGAGGAGGATCCGTTTGTTGAGAAATCTCCATTGGTAGGTATCAATGAGTCACCCTATTCTGTCAGAATTCAACTCATGTGGGAGAAGATGAAGAAGCAGATCATGTCTTTAGGCATCAATCTTCAATTCAAATCCAACGATATAGACACCGTTATCGCAAACATGGAAGCCAACTATGTGAAGGATTCCTATCATTCACTCTCCATCGAAGGCTATCGTGTTACGGAGGAATTGATAGAAAAAGTGAGGAGTGGAAACTGGAATCCGGCTGACAATAGTAGGGACTCAGAACAACGCAATGCGCTTGCCGCTCGTGGTTACTATCAGGCTTTCGGAGCCGTGAAAGATAGCGTAAGGAAAATTCTGACAAGTGGACAGCCGGGAAAAATCGTAGCCGATGATTTCCCGACCTGGCACTTTGAACTCTTCCAACCATGTATTACCGCTGGTATTATCAAGGCTTCTGACTTGGCAGGCTATCGCAGTCATCAGGTGTATATTTGCAATTCCAAGCATACGCCTCTTAATCCTGATGCCCTAAGGGATGCCATGCCTACATTCTGCGACCTTCTAAGTAAAGAGGATAATGCTTATGTCAGAGCCATTCTTGGTCATTTCTTTTTTGTGTATATTCACCCCTACATGGACGGCAACGGACGTACGGCACGGTTCATTATGAACACACTGCTTGTCACCGCAGGATTACCGTGGACGGTTATCCCCGTCGAGCGGCGAACCAGCTACATGGCTGCACTTGAAAATGCCAGTATAGAAGGAGACATCTCTGATTTCGCACAATTTATCTTTAATCTCATCATGGAATCCTATTAATTTTGGTTTGAAAGAGAACTTCGATGAAGTTTTCAGATGATTATGCCGATATTATTGGAAAAAGTAATATCTTTGTGGGATAAGAAGACAAATCACGAATAGAGAGCAACATGTCTAAGCGCGAATACATCATTGCCAACCGTAAGTGGTTGGAAGACAAAGCCAGGGAGGAGGGAGTGAAAGCCCTCCCCAATGGTATCTATTATAAGGTCTTGAAGTCGGGCGACCCCAACGGTGTGCGGCCTCAGAAACGAAGCATCGTCACCGTTCACTATACCGGTTGGACCATCGACGGCAAGAAGTTCGACACAAGCATTGGCGGCACACCGATTGCCATGCGGCTCATCGACTTGATTGACGGTTGGATCATCGCCCTCCAGCAGATGCACGTCGGCGACCAATGGGAACTCTACATTCCGGCAGAGATGGGCTACGGCAAATTCTCCCAACCCGGCATCCCCGGTGGCTCCACGCTCATCTTCGAAATAGAGCTGATAGGAGTGGCATAGCCTGTGGTGATGCTACAATCAATAGCATAAATGCACTACTGAGCTTTATTTGGACATTCAGCACTGCAAATCTTAATTGATTGGACAAATGCAGTTTCGTTTTCTTTCATTTGCTCACAAAAGTCAGCATAAGATGACGATGCTTTACTTATTTCGATACCGAGAATAAGAAGTCTGGAGGATGTTCCTGATATTCGAGATGTAGGAATTTTGTCTTGTCTTGTTTCGAGGGGAGCAATGAATCCTCCTTTTTTTACATGGAGTGTAGACATATATGCCATTACTTGGTGTACGTCATCAGGATTTACTTTAGAAACCTTATTATAACTACCAAGTCTTTTGTATTTAGCATCTAACACTATATCAGAGTCGCTACATCGAAATATTTGTAGAATTCGTGGTTGCCCATGCAGCAGTAGACCTGATTATAGTTCTCAGATACCCAATCCCAGAAGGGATGATCGGAATAGTTTTCGTCACTGAGATAACCGATATCGCCTGCCAAAATCAGGATGTCACCGCATACCTTTAGCGGATATTGTTTCAAATAACGCCAATTGTCGGCAAACTCCAGATGAAGGTCAGAAGCATATTGTATTGTTGTCATGGCTGTGTAATGAAAAGTTCTTCCAGTTGATTCAAAAGCTCTTCTATAAAGTTCTCGTCTCTGTCCAGGGATCTTGCCAGCGGTGATGCCAGTTTATCCCATTCAGAGTGAATGGAGGATACAAAATCATGCACACAAGCTACTATTGATGCAGGAGCTTCCACGTTGTCATCTTCCATAATGACTACATTTTTAAGCACGTCTGACCGATGCTTCTTAATGTCTTTGCTGTTAACATGCCGACCGGCTCTTTTGTCCTCCCTTAGGTTGAGGTAGGCTTTAGCTTTCGGGGCAATCAGAGCAGCTGGGTCCGCGTAGCGTATTCCGTCTGTGACCCGACTATGCCTTACAGTAAAGTCATAGAAGTCGTCATCCATTGATGGCACTTAAACTGGAAATAGCATCATCTGTAGGAATTGGCTCTATTACAAGACCCTGAGGCTTGCCCAATACATCCGGATGACGGGACAGCAATTCTATCATCTGTGGATAGTCAGGCTTACCATCAAGGAAACGATAGAGCTCATACTTGGGTGATTCGTCAAGTTTAGGCTTTCTGCGTTCAGGCCGGTATCCTGCATCTCGTACGAACTGCCAAAACTGTCTGGCAAAGGCTTCTGTCATATTCTCCACAATGATCACCATGTCGATGTCATGCGTGGCCCTGGCCCTCACAACGGTATCAGCCATGTTCAACTCACAGGCCGTTCCGCCTATGATAACGTAGTTTTCAGTGTAGTCCGCAAAGGCTTCGCGGAACCTTTCTAATCCTTCCATGTCATTTCACTTATCAATCGTTCTACTTCTTTTTCTACCCTTGGATCATCATCATCTTTAAGAGAAATTGCAAGCGACAGTTTATCCACCCATTGCGGATGACCCTTCGATACTACAGGGTATTTCCATATTTCGATAGCAACATGGCCATCGTAGTTGTTTTCATTCTCTATCAAGTCTGTTTTCTTCGCCTGATTATATTCATCCTTTGTCATCATCACCGTCTGTTCGCTTTCAGAGTTGAGCATCGTGTAATGAGCCAGTGCGTTGATCCCGCATATAGGAGCCTTGGTTTCATTCAGTCTGTCACAATAGACAAGCTTGACGACAGGTGACTGGAGATAAGGCCGTGCTTGTTTCCAGAGGTCAGATCCTTTCAGTTCAAAATGCACCACCTTGTTGCGTTGCCCTTGCTGAAGTTTCTTGCAGAGTCCCAAATCTGTCAGGCAAGTTATGCCTAAAGTGACACTGGCATAAGAATAGGAAACAAGGGGGGCTATCTCACTTGCTGACAAGCCCTCTATGCTGCCGACCTCAAGATGATAAAACAAAAGAAATTGGGCAACGGGCGTTAAGACCGTAGCTTTCTTTCTGTTTGCCGTTTTTTCTAAAGCCACCACCATGGGCAGGTACGCATATCTTTCGGACATAATGAAATAGACGCCTTTGTCCATCAGCCGTTGCCGCTCATAGGTGGGGCCGGGGTGAAGAATGAACACTGACGGCAATCCAGTGATTCCGGACAGTCTTCTGCCTGTAATGTCGCATTCTCTTGGCGTAGGATTGTCTCCTTTGGGCTTCACAAAAAGAAGAGGCACCCCCTGATAATCACCGTCAAAGAACCGGTAGGCTATTTTCTCACCTATGGTAAATCCTTTCAGCCCTGCCTTCTGCCTTGGGCTCAGCCGTACTCTTTTCCCCAGTATGATGGTTTCCAGATTTGAATTCATTTTGCTACATTTTAATTCTGTATTAAAACGTTGCAAATTTAATAATAAAATTCGATATAGAAGATAGTTGCCATATATTTTTAGAATATGCTCACGCTAACCTAAAAATGACCCCCTTGCGCTAATTGAAAAACGACCCCCTTGAAGATCGCCAGAGATCAGCAACGTAGGGGGTGCCTCGGGTCTGCGCAAAATATCATACACATATACCCGA
>Ga0256404_1002944_pt1 | contig 36127 bp, 33 predicted proteins | sample RumenRJG_01DNA_FD_185990 | JGI IMG/M metagenome (GOLD analysis project Ga0256404, IMG submission 185990) | Bovine rumen microbial communities from Lethbridge, Alberta, Canada - RJG_01 | ecosystem: Host-associated > Mammals > Digestive system > Stomach > Rumen | place: Canada: Alberta | collected... | reverse complement strand
CTTAAAGCGATAGCCGGGATAGATGAAAATATCCGTCCAGCCGCTCTTGGCGTGGAGCACGCCATTCTCATCAGACGCGGATTCCACGGTGCGGCAGCTGGTGGTGCCCACGCAGATCACCCGGCCGCCGGCGGCCTTCACGCGGTTGACGGCATTCGCCGCTTCGTCCGTGACCACGTAGTACTCGGAGTGCATGTGGTGCTTCAGCACGTCCTGCTCCTTCACCGGCCGGAAGGTCCCCAGGCCCACGTGCAGGGTCACGTGGACCACCTGCACCCCCATGGCCTCGATTTCGGAGAGCAGCTGCTTTGTGAAGTGAAGGCCCGCTGTCGGCGCGGCGGCGCTGCCCTCGTGCTCCGCGTAGACCGTCTGGTAGCGGTTTTTGTCCTTCAGCTGGTGGGTGATGTAGGGCGGCAGCGGCATCTGCCCCAGCTGGTCCAGGATCTCCTCGAAGATCCCCTCGTACTGGAAGCGGACGATGCGGTTGCCCTCCTCGGTCTGGTCCGTGACCTCTGCCTTCAGGAGCCCGCCGCCGAACACCACGACGGTTCCCTTGCGGCACTTCTTTCCCGGCTTCACCAGGGTCTCCCAGCTGTCGCCGGTGAGGCGGCGGAGCAGCAGCACCTCGATTTTCGCGCCGGTGCCCTCCTTTTCCCCGATGAGTCTCGCGGGCAGCACCTTGGTGTCATTGATCACCAGGCAGTCCCCGGCCCTGAGGTACTCCTTCAGGTCCGTGAAGTGCCGGTGCCGGATGACCCGTGTCACGTCGGCGGGATCCTGCTCCTCCGGCTGGGGATTCTTCGGAAGGACCATGAGCCGCGAGGCGGACCGGTCCTCCAGGGGATCCTGGGCAATCAGCTCCTTCGGGAGCTCGTAGTTAAAGTCTGAAAGCTGCATCATTCTCGTGTCTCCGTCTCTGCTGTCCCGGCAGTCGTCTCCGCCGCCGTCTCCGCCGCTGTCTCTGCTGTTTCTGCTGCTGTCTCCGCTGCCCCGGCAGTTTCCGCGGCTGTTTCTGCTGCCGCTGATTCTGTCTCGGCCGCTGCTCCGGCTCCGTCTGCTGCCGCTGCTGTCTCCTCGGCCGCTCCGGCTGTTTCCGCTGCCGCTGATTCTGTCTCGGCCGCCACAGTTCCGATTTCCACCACTGCCTCTGTAATCTCCACAGTGGTCTCTGCTTCTCCGGAGCTGCTCTCCGCCTCTACCTGCACGACAGCGCCGTTCGCGCCGCCTTCGCCCGCGCCGCCGGCCTGTCCTGCCGCTGCGCCGTTTCCGCTTTCTGCCGCCGCCCCTGACTGGCCGCTCTCCGCGTGGGGCCGCATGGCCTCATAGAGAGAGCCCAGCTTGCCGTCGTTGACGATCGCCTTCGCCAGGGCAGAGCGCTGCTCGTTGTTCATGGCCGCCACGGCCGGCGCGCCGTCCGCAAGGCGCACAGCGTCCCGCTCCGCGTCTGTGAGCGCGCTGTCTTCCTTCATAATGTAATTGCCTTCCGCCTTGCGCATGACGTAGGCCCGCATCAGAAGGGGCGCCGGCGACGTCACCTTCCGGAACCACCCGTCGGTGCGGATATAGACAATGTAGCTGTCCCTGTCCACCCCCGGGATCACCATGTTCTGCGTCCCGGTGAAGTCCTCGAAGATCTTGGACTCCTCGTGCATCTTCTGGGCGAGCTCCTCAAAGCCCTCCCGGTCGGTTCTTCCGAAGACCTGGTAGAGTTTTTCCGCATCCCCCGTCTTTTTCGCGTCCAGATAATCCTGCACCAGCTGGTCGATCTCCGGTACCGTGTTGGGCTCCGGGACGGCTGTGCTGTAATCCGTGGTGACCCAGACGGGCTCGGTCTCAACCGCCTCCGTGACCTGGGCCGCCACCTCAGCGGCAGATGCCGCTGCGGCCTCCGACTCCTTCTTCGCCTTTCTGCGGGGCGCGTCAAACAGGAGAATCACAAGCACCAGCACCAGCACAACGCCGGGCAGAATGAGGAAGCGCAGAAAGCGCATCAGGGTATATTCATCCAGGCCGAGAAAGGTCCTGTTCTTTTCGTATTTCAAGGCTGTACTCCTCCATTCCCAAAAACAGTATCTTTCATTGTAGCAAGGCGAAAAGGGCCTTGCAAGTGGCAATTCCCGCTTGCATGTCCCGCGGAAATCGTGTATGATAGTGCCTGTTGGGAAGAAGTTCCCATTTTTTCCTTTGTATCCGTAGCGCAGCTGGATAGCGTGTCAGACTCCGACTCTGAAGGTCGCGGGTTCGAATCCCGCCGGATACATGTGTGAAGAGCCCGCAGGAATGCGGGCTTTTTTCGTGCCCGGGCAGGCTTGCCGGTCTCCCGCATGTTTTCAGCCTTCCCGGCGGACGAAACACCTTCCGCCGGAGATTTTCGTCCGCCCGAAGCCGCATCCAAGTGCCTGCGACACGCAAACTTTCAATCCTCCAGCGGCCGAAACAATCTCCTCTCAACCACTTTCGTCCGCCCGCCAGGCCGCCAGGCGGGTTAATTTGCCGGTCTCACGCCAGATTTTCAGCCTCCCGGCGGACGAAACACCTTCCGCCAGAGATTTTCGTCCGCCCGAAGCTGCATCCAAGTGCCTGCGACATGCAAACTTTCAACCCTCCAGCGGACGAAACAATCTCCTCTCAACCACTTTCGTCCGCTTAAGGAATTCTTCCAATCAGCGCAGCCTCGTAATAGTACATTCACCCTCCCTTTACAAATCCAAAACAATCGCTTATACTCTTTCTAAAGAGCTTAAAATACTATCTATCGGTGTACGATCGCCTATTTCACAGCAACTGTGACGCTTCGCAAAGAGGATGCAAATGATCCCTTCATCAAAAAACCTCCAGAATATACTTATTGAGAGAAAAAGGGCCTTATCTGCTCTTGCTGATTCCATCCGGAAAAGACTCTCCTCCGCACCAGACGGCGCGCTTCGCATTAGCCGGAATAAAGGAAAGATCCAATATTATCACCGGAAAAACAAGGCCGACAAAACAGGGAGTTACATTTCTTCAAAAGACAAAGCTCTTATCATCCGCCTGGCACAAAAGCCTTATGACCGGCAGATACTGGAATATATCCATCAGGAACTCAAGGCAATCAATTCCTATCTGATTAACTGCCCGGAAACAGACCCTGCAGGTATTTATCAAAAAATATCGGAGGACAGGAGAAGCCTGATTACTCCAATCGAAGAATCTGATTCTGCCTTTCGGGCTCGATGGGAAACATTTCCGTACACAGGTTTATCTTTTTCTGACGACTATCCTGAGTTGTTCACGGAAAAGGAAGAACGGGTACGATCAAAATCAGAAGTCATCATTGCAAACGCCCTTTTCCAGGCAGATATTCCTTATCGGTACGAATGTCCCCTTCCTCTGCAATCGATCACAGTACACCCTGATTTCACAGTGCTAAACCCGAGACTGCGCAAAGTGTACTACTGGGAACATTTAGGCATGATTGGGGATGCAGAATACGCAGATTCCACCGTCCGCAAAATCGGTACATATATTTCTAACGGTATTTTCCCGGGGGATCAGTTACTGCTGACAATGGAAACCAACACCGTACCCCTCAACATCCGGCATGTCAAAGCGATCATTGCGCATTTCCTGATCTGAAAAATGAGCAGGAAGAGTATTTCTCTTCTCTGCTCATCCGGCTATTTTCCGTATCAGCTCCCTGCCAGGCCGCGCCATTCCTGAACTGCCTTCTCAACCCTTCCGCGTCGTCAGGTGGATCGAAAAGCCCTCAAACTCCTGCTTCAGGTAAATCAGGCGGATGTTTCCCTGGGCGTCCTTCCGGACATCGTCAAAGTCGAACTCATAGCCCTTTGACTGAAGATATTCGATCCCCTTCCGCATATCAGGTGTATAGAAGGCGATGTGGCCCAGGGTCCCTCTTCCGCCCTCGTTCAGGAGTTCCATCCTGTTGTCGGCAATAAAATGGGACGTGGGCATTTTTACCGTGTCCTGAAACCCAAGCACCATCTCTAGAAACTGGAGAAAGCGGGCTGACTCCTCCCTGGACTCTCCTTTGACGCCGATGTGAGAAAATTCAAAGACGGGAACTTCCATAAAAAACCTCGTTTCTCCGGCACTCTCTGCCGGTCTGGTGATTCCATGGCCCGCGCCGCTTTATGCAGCAGGCCACTATAATAGTTCAGCCAGCTTCGTTCAGTCTGCCATGTTTCAGACGACCATGTTTCAGGCGACCATGTTTCAGACAACTTCACTTCAGCCTACCATCAATTCTGCTGTATTTCCAGACCGGTCCGTGATAAACTGGTTAACTGTGCTGGTTCCGGCATTGCAGCATGCTTTTTCACGCAGCGGCCAGGGCAGGCAGGAAATACAGAGCTGATTGGCTTCAATGAAGGAGTGTCTTATATGGAACTGTACAACGGAAGACCGGAGGACTGCTCCGGCAGGCAGGAGCGCGAAATCCGCACCTACGATTTTCTGGATTCCCTCGGGATCCAGTACTGGAGAACCGACCACGAGAGACCGGCTGACGACATGGAAGCCTGCCGGGAGATCGACGCGGTTCTCGGCGCCACCATCTGCAAGAACCTGTTTCTCTGCAACCGCCAGCAGACGGCCTTCTATCTTCTGATGATGCCGGACGACAAGGTGTTCAAGACCAAGGAGCTGTCTTCCCAGATCAACTCCGCCAGGCTCTCCTTCGCCACGCCGGACCACATGCTGGAGTACCTGGATATTCTCCCCGGCTCCGTCAGCGTCATGGGCCTCATGAACGACAAGGAGAACCATGTGAAGCTTCTGGTGGATGAGGACGTCCTGAAGGGGGAGTTCCTGGGCTGCCATCCCTGCATCAACACCTCCAGTCTGAAGCTCTACACAAAAGATGTCTTCGAGCGCTTCCTGCCGGCCGTGCACCACGACTACACCGTGGTTCATCTTGTGGGGGCCGATGCCTGAAAGCCCGAATTATCCTCACAGTGGGGGATGCCCCGCCTCTACAGGTGGCGAGTCATTCAAAGCAACCGCAGAGGAGGGTTGCAATCCCCCACTGCGGGGCAGAGATTATATTACCTACACAGGAAGAATGACAAGCCTGCTGTGCTTCACCCTTTATAGCACTGCTTCAGCACATATTCCGCCACGTGCTCATTGGTCTCAAACCAGGCGCCGCGGGACAGCATGTAGCCGATCAGGTCCGACAGCATATTGATCCGGCTGGCCCGGCCCATGAACTGCGGATGCAGGACGAAGTTGATCATCCTGCCCTCCTCCGCCAGGGCGTCGAACTCTTCTTTCCAGATCTCCATCATTTCCGCCGGGGCCTTCAGCTCGTAGCGCTCCGGCGGCGTATCCGTATAGAAGTCGTAGGCAGTGTCGTCAAAGATGGAATCCTTCGGGAGCTCCACCAGCGGCACTGTTTTTCCGTTGATTTCGTGGAGGAAGGGACCGTCGCAGTCCCGCCAGTTGGTGCTGTAGATGTAGCCGTGCTCCAGGAAGAGCTCCAGGCTGTAATCATGGATCACGCCGCCGGGGCCCCGGTGCCCGCGAAGCTTCTGGCCGCAGGCCGCCTCGATGACGCCCTCAGCCCGGCGCATGGTGGCATCCTCCTCTTCCTTTGTCGTAGTGGGGAATTCCTCGTGGTAGTAGCCGTGAAAACCGATCTCATGGCCGCGGCGGGCAATCTCCCGCACCATTCCCGGGTAACGCTCCGCCACAACGCCGGGAATAAAGAAGGTTCCCTTCACGCCCCAGCGGTCCAGCATGGCGAGGATGCGCGGAATTCCCTGCTTCGGGCCGTAGAGGCCCCGGGAGAGGTCAGTCATGTGCAGGAAGCTGCCGTCCCCGTGGGTGGTCCACATGGTCTCCGCGTCAATGTCAAAGGCCAACATCACAGCAATCCGTTTTCCGTCGGGCCACTTCGGGATATCGCAGGCGCAGCCCCGGTTGATCATGAGATTGCCCGGCGCCGTCGTATTTACCATGAGATTGCCTGAAGCCGCAGCGGTTTGCGCAGGTCCGGGGTGTTCGCCCTGAACCGGGACCGCAGGGCTCTCTGCCTTTTCTGCGGTCTCGGCCTTCTCCGCGAATTCAGCTGCCTCTGCAGTCTCAGCCTTCTCCGCGAGTTCAGCTGCCTCTGTTGTCTCAGCCTTCTCTGCCATCTCAGCCTTCTCCGCAGCACCAGCCTTCTCCGCACCTCCAGTCGCCTTCTTCTGCTCCAGCACGTATCTCGCCGCCTCTTCGCAGGTGGCGAACCAGGCGCCGCAGCGCTTCATGTATCCGATCAGCTCGGAGAGCGCCCGGATCCTGGACAGGCGCCCGATCATCTGCGGGTGGAGCTTCAGCACAAACAGCTTGTTTCCTTCCTCCCGCAGCCCGTCAAACTCCGCCCGCCAGGCATCCATCACCTCCCGGGTCCGGTACATCGCCCGGACAGCCGGATCGCTGTAGGTAAAGTAATAGTAGGTAAAGTCGTCCATCATCACGTCGTTCGGCAGCTCCACAAGGGAGGTCTCTCTGCCGCCGATCTCCCAGAGATACGGCCAGTCGCAGTCCTTCATGGAGGAGCTGTAGAGATAGCCGCGCTCCTGAAGAATCTCCGGCGTGAACTCCTGGAGGATGCTCTCCGGCGCCCGATGTCCCACCGGCTTTCTGCCGGTGACGGACTGGATCAGCGCCTCCGCCCTGTCGAGCGCCGCAATCTCCTCTTCCCTGGTCCGCTTCATGGAGGACTCGTGCCGATAGCCGTGGCAGGCGATTTCATGCCCCCGCCTGTGGATTTCCTCCACACATTCCCGGTACTCCTCGATCACAGCGCCGGGCACGAAAAACGTCGCCTTCAGGCCAAAGCGGTCCAGCATCTCAAGGCAGCGCCGCAGGCCTTCGTGAGGCCCGTACTGCCCTCTGGAAAAATCAGTGAACCCGATCTTCTTTCCCTTCAGAGCCGCCCTGGAGCTTCTTAAGAATTCCGCGTCAAAATCGAAGGTGAGAAGCACCGCAACCCGGCTTCCTCCCGGCCACCGAAGCGCCGGCCCGCTGGTTTTTCCGTCCACGTTCCACATATTGTTCTCCTTCCCTGACGCATGCGTTCCTCTGAGACAATTATGATTGAATATATTGGTAAAGTGTGGTAAAAAAAGGATTACAGCTTTAACGCGCTGCTTCTGAGCCATTGTAACGCGCCCGGAGGCAGGATTTCAACCGCCCTCTGAGGAATTCAGAAGGCACTTGCAGTATTTTTACAGGAGGAAACAAAAATGAAAAAAACTGGTACGCTTGCTGGAATCGTTGCTGCCGCCGCTCTTCTTCTTGCAGCCTGCGGCGGAAGCGCTGCTCCGGCTACCACCGCTGCCCCGGCTACCACAGCCGCTCCGGCCACCACCGCCGCTCCGGCCGAGACCAAGGCTGAAGAGACCAAGGCTGAGGAGACCAAGGCTGAGGAGACCAAAGCCGAGAAGACCAAGGCCGAGGAGACCAAGGCCGAGGAGACCAAGGCCGAAGAGACCAAGGCCGAAGAGACCAAGGCCGAGGTTTCCGACGACAACCCCTTCAAGGGCAAGACCGTGAAAGTCGGTTGCTCCGCCACCTTCGTCCCCTTCGAGTCCATCCAGATGGATGAAAAGGGCAACAAGATCTACGTCGGCATGGACATCGACATGATCAAGCTCATCGTCGAGAAGAACGGCGGACAGGTCGAGTTCGTGGATATGCCCTTCAAGAGCCTGATCGCCGCCATCCAGGCGAAGCAGATCGACTTCTGCAGCGGCGGTATGGCTCCCACCGAGGAGAGAAAGCAGACCCTGAACTTCTCCGAGGTCTTCTTCTGGCCGAGAAACGCCATCGTGTTCCGCGACACCGATAACTATCCGGACCTCAACTCCCTGGACGGCAAGACGGTTGCCTACGTGTTCGGCACCAGCTACCAGGCAGTGGCCGAGTCCATTCCGAACGTGAAGGCTGTCGGTATCCAGGGAAGCCCGGCCTGCGTCGAGGAAGTCAAGTCCAAGAGAGCGGATGCCTGCATCATCGACGGCGCCGGCGCAGTTGAGTTCCTGAAGCAGAACGAGGGCCTGTCCATGAGCCTTCTTGAGAAGACCGACGACTGCCACGCCATCGGCTTCCCGAAGGATTCTCCCTACTACGAGACCTTCAACGAGACCCTGAAGGAGATTATGGCCGACGGCGAGCTTGATGCCATCATCAAGAACCACCTGAGCGAGGAGTTCATCCTCCAGTAATCGGATATCCGCGGTTGACGGATCAGCTTTACATTGTAGTATAATAAGCAGGGCAGGGACGGGAACTGTGCCGATCGCACATCTCCCGCCTCCCCTGCTTTCTCTGTTTCAAGTACACAGAACGGAGGTCCGGACCTTGAATTTAGATTTTTCCTGCGTGTTTAAATACTGGCCTTTCCTGCTGAACGGAGGCATTCTGACCCTGAAGGTCACCGCCATCTGCGCAGTGCTGAGCTTTATCCTTGGCGTGGTCCTGGCGCTGATCAAGATCAGCCGCGTTCCCCCGCTGGTCTGGTTCGGGCGGTTCTACACTTCCGTGTTCCGCGGAACCCCCATCCTGGTGCAGCTGTGTATCGTGCACTTCGGCCTGCCGCAGCTTCTGGGCATCACCTTCTCCACGCTGCAGTCAGGTATCCTGACCTTTACCCTGAACAGCGCCGCCTACATCTCCGAGATTCTGCGCGGCGGCATCCAGGGCGTGGACCCGGGCCAGTACGAGGCGGCGAAATCCCTGGGCGTCGGCTACACCGACATGATGAAGGACATCATCATCCCCCAGGCCTTCAAGCACGTGCTTCCCAGCCTGGTGAACGAGCTCATCGCCCTCTTGAAGGGGACCTCCATCCTCTCCTATATCGGCGCCGTGGAGCTTCTCCGGGCGGCGGACCAGATCACGGTCTTAAGCTTCCGTTTCTTTGAGCCCTATCTGTTCATCGCCTTTATTTACTATATCTTTGTTATGATTCTCTCCTTCTTCGCGAGCAGACTGGAAAGGTGGGTAAACAGAAGTGATCGAGTTTCGTGATGTACACAAGAGCTTCGGCGACCTGGAGGTGCTGAAGGGCGTCAACTTCACCATTGACAACGGCCAGGTGGTGACCCTCATCGGACCCTCCGGATCCGGAAAATCCACCATCCTCCGCTGCATCAACCTGCTGGAGACCCCAACCTCCGGCCAGGTGCTGATCGACGGGGTCGATATCACCGGAAAGAACGCCAATATCCAGAAGATCCGCCAGAACATCGGCATGGTGTTCCAGCTCTTCAATCTCTTTCCCCACATGACGGTCATGGAAAACATGACCTACGCGCCCATGAAGGTGCACCACTGGCCAAAGGAGAAGGCCCAGGAAAAGTCCCTGGAGCTTCTGAAGCGGGTGGGACTGACGGACAAGGCGGATGCCTATCCCGGCACGCTGTCCGGCGGACAGAAGCAGCGAATCGCCATCGCCAGGGCCCTGGCCATGGAGCCCCAGATCATGCTCTTTGACGAGCCCACCTCGGCCCTGGATCCGGAGATGGTGAAGGAGGTGCTGGAGGTCATCAAGAGCCTGGCCCACACCGGCATCACCATGGCCCTGGTCACCCACGAGATGGGCTTCGCGAGAGAGGTCTCCGACCGCATCTGCTTCGTGGACAGCGGCGTCATCATGGAGAATGCCGAGCCCAACGAGTTTTTCGCGAACCCGAAGACGGAGCGCGCCCGCTCCTTCCTGGACAAGGTTCTGTAAAACCCGGTCCATCCGGGACGCGGATCTCTTCATGGGCTCCTGGGAGGAGCTTGAGAAGTCCATCGTGGCGAACATCGCCTCCGACGTCCAGGTGAGCATCGCCGGCAACCAGGTCCAAATGGTTCTCTGCATGACCGCGTCCTGACAGACACCCGGCCGATGCCGAAGCACCGGTATCCCGGCACACACCCGACCGATGCCGAAGCACCGGTATCCCGGCACACACCCGACCGATGACAAACCATCTGTATCCCGAGACACACCCGGAGGATGCCGGCATCCACCGCATCGATCGAATCGCCCGCTGGCGGGACTGTTCCGAGAGGACGTCCCGCGGCGGGCGTTTTTTCTTATTCCCGGCCTGTGCCTTGCAACTTTGTATCCGTTCCGCCCCCGGGTCTCGGGATGCTGCGCATTCTGTCACTTGAATTTTCCGCTTTACCATGGTAGAATAATGAAGTTTCTTCAAATACCATATCATAGTACTATCAACAGGGGGGTATTCAACATGAAAAAGAGTTTTGCAGCTGTACTTGCTGTGCTTGCCGCTTTCTCCATGACCGCCTGCGGAGGCTCCAGCTCCGCACCGGCCACCACCGCTGCCGCCACCACTGCCGCAGCCACCACCGTTGCCGCGGAGACCAAGGCTGAGGAGACCAAGGCCGCGGAGACCAAGGCTGAAGAGACCAAGGCCGAAGAGACCAAGGCTGAGGAGACCAAGGCTGAGGGGGCCAAGGCTGAGGGCGGCACCTTCATCGTGGGCTTCGACCAGGATTTCCCGCCCATGGGCTTCGTCGGAAACGACGGCGAGTTCACCGGCTTCGACCTGGACCTGGCGAAGGAGGCCGCGGCCCGCATGGGCAAGGAAGTGGTCTACCAGCCCATCGCCTGGGACTCCAAGGACGCGGAGCTTGACGCCGGCACCATCGACTGCATCTGGAACGGCTTCACCATCAACGGCCGCGAGGAGAACTACACCTGGTCCGATCCCTACATGACCAACGACCAGGTCTTCGTGGTGGCCAAGGACTCCGGCATCGCCTCGGCCAAGGACCTGGCCGGCAAGGTGGTTGAGGTCCAGGTGGACTCCTCCGCCCAGGCCGCGCTGAATGATCTGCCGGAGCTCACCGGCACCTTCTCCGCGCTGCAGACCACCCCGGACTACAACACCGCCATCATGGACCTGCAGAGCGGCGCGGTAGATGCCATCGCCATGGACAGCACGGTGGCGGGCTACAAGATCACCACCGGCAACCTGGACCTGGTGGTGCTGCCCGACTCCTTCGCGGCCGAGACCTACGGCATCGGCTTCAAGAAGGGCAACACGGAGCTGGCCGATCAGGTCAACGCGGTCATGAAGGAAATGGCCGCTGACGGCACGCTGGAGAAGATCTCCAACGAGTGGTTCGGCATGGACGTGACCATCATCGGAAAGTAAGACCCGACTTCATCTGTTTCTTGTTTCATTCCTGCCCGCCGCTTTTCCCGCGGCGGGCAGCTGTAACCTGTCCCCCAGATTTCCAAGGAGTGTTTGCATGAGCTTCGGAATGATCCTGCAGCAGCTAATGCAGGGAATGCTGGTCAGCATCCAGATCTTTGTCGTCACGCTGCTTCTCTCCCTTCCCCTGGGCCTTCTGGTCGCGCTGTGCCGCATGAGCAAAAACAAGGTGCTCTCCGTGATCGCGGGCATCTACATCTCGGTCATGCGCGGCACGCCCCTGATGCTGCAGCTGATGGTGGTCTACTTCGGACCCTACTACCTCCTCGGCATCAAAATCTCCAACTCCTACCGCCTGACCGCGGCCCTCATCGGCTTCGTCATCAACTACGCGGCCTACTTCGCGGAGATCTACCGGAGCGGAATCCAGTCCATTCCCCAGGGACAGTATGAGGCCGCGAAGCTCCTGGGGTACTCCAGGACCCAGACCTTCTTTGTCATCATCCTCCCCCAGGTGATCCGGATCATCATCCCCTCCGTGGGCAACGAGGTGATCACCCTGGTAAAGGACACCTCTCTCGCCTTCACCATCAGCGTGGCAGAGATGTTTACCACCGCCAAGGCCCTCGCCAGTTCCCAGACCAGCATGCTTCCCTACGTGGCGGCGGCTGTTCTGTACTACATCTTCAACTTCATTGTGGCGGGACTCATGGGGCTTCTGGAAAAGAAGCTGTCCTACTACCGTTAAACGCGGCGGATGCCAGGCTGCGCGGAAATCCGCTGCTGCCTTGCGGCAGCCCGCGCCGGCTTTTTCTCACCGCGGGCGGGACTTGAATGAACAGACAGGGAGGTACGAGCCATGGCTCTTCTGGAACTGAACAACATCCGAAAGACCTTCGATGACCTGACGGTCCTGAAGGATATCACCGTGCACGTGGAGAAGGGAGAGATCCTCTCCATCATCGGCCCCTCCGGGTCCGGAAAATCCACGCTGCTCCGCTGCGCAACCATGCTGGAGACCATCGACCGCGGGGAACTGATCTACAACGGGGAAAAGGCGGCCTCAACAGACGCGGACGGCGTGGTCCGCTACACCTCCGCCGCCGACTTAAAGCGGCTCTCCTCGCTCTACGGCCTGGTCTTCCAGAACTTTAACCTCTTCCCCCACATGTCGGTGCTCCAGAACATCATGGACGCCCCCATCCGGGTGCAGAAGCGGAAAAAGGCGGAGGTGCGGGAAGCGGCCAACGCCCTGCTGGAAAAGATGGGCCTCTCCGACAAGGGCAATTACTACCCCTTCCAGCTGTCCGGCGGCCAGCAGCAGCGTGTGGCCATCGCCCGGGCCCTGGCCCTGAACCCGCAGATTCTCTTCTTTGACGAGCCCACCTCGGCCCTGGACCCGGAGCTCACCGGGGAGGTGCTGAAGGTCATCAAGTCCCTGGCGGATCTTCACATCGCCATGGTGATCGTGACCCACGAGATGGCCTTCGCCCACGACATCTCCGACCGGGTGATCTTCATGGAGGGCGGCCTCATCGCGGAGGAGGGAACGCCGGATGAGCTCTTCGCCTCCACCAACGAGCGCACCCAGGCCTTCCTCGGGAAGTACCGGACGTCGCTGACCGGCGCCGGGATGTGAGAGACCGGACTTGTGAAAGAAAAAACCCGCAGATGACCGTACAGGCCAAAAAGAAAAAACCCGCAGATGACCTTTCCTGGCCAATCTGCGGGTTTTGTTTTCGTATGCGTCGTATAAGATTCTGTCTTCTGCTCTCACAGCACCTTGGACAGGAAGCTCTTCAGCCGCTCGTCCTTCGGATGGGTGAAGAACTCGTCGGGGCTGTTCTCCTCCAGGAAGTTGCCGCCGTCCAGGAACATGACGCGGCTCGCCACCTCTCTGGCAAAGCCCATCTCGTGTGTGACCACCACCATGGTCATCTTCTGGGCCGCCAGGTCCTTCATGACCGAGAGCACCTCTCCCACCATCTCGGGATCGAGGGCCGAGGTGGGCTCATCGAAGAGCATCACGTCCGGCTTCATGCAGAGCGCCCGGGCGATGGCGATTCGCTGCTGCTGTCCGCCGGAAAGCTGGCTGGGATAGGAATCCGCCCGGTCCGCGAGACCCACCTTGCCAAGGTAATACATGGCGGTCTCTTTCGCCTCAGCCTCGCTCTTCCCCTGGAGTTTCGTGGGGGCCAGGGTGAGGTTTCTCAGGATGTTCATGTGGGGGAACAGGTTAAACTGCTGGAACACCATGCCCATGCGCTGGCGGTGCTTGTCGATATCCGTCTTCGGGTCGCAGATGTCCACGCCCTCAAAGAAAATATGGCCGTCAGAGGCCTCCTCCAGGCGGTTCAGGCACCGCAGGAAGGTGGACTTTCCGGATCCGGAGGGACCGATCACGCAGACCACATCCCCCTTTTCAATATCAACCGTAATGTGCTTCAGGACATCGTGGCCCCCAAAGCGCTTGCAGAGATCCTGGACCTGGATCAGAGGTCTGTTCATTTCAGCGCTCACTCTTCTTCAGCCTCCTTTCCAGATATTTCACGCCCTTCGAGAACACCATCACCATCACCAGGTAGATGAGGGCCACCGCCACCAGGGGCATAAAGGCGGAGTATGTCCGGCTCCGGATAATGTCGCCGCCCTTGGTCAGGTCCTCCAGGGCGATGTAACCCGCCACCGAGGTCTCCTTCAGGAGGACGATGAACTCGTTGGCCAGGGTCGGGATCACGTTTTTGATGGCCTGGGGCATGATGATGTTGGTCATGGTCTGGCCGTAGCTGAAGCCGAGGCTCCGGCCCGCCTCAAACTGTCCCTTGGGAATGGACTGGATGCCCGAGCGGAAGATCTCCGCCTGGTAAGCCCCGGAGTTGATGCCGAAGGCCAGGATCGCCACAAAGCTCTTGTCAATCCGGACCGCCCCGAAGATCACGAAGTAGATGATCATCAGCTGCACCACCACAGGGGTGCCGCGGATCACCGTCAGGTACACGCCGCAGATGGCGTTCAGAATCTTCAGCTTTCCGGTATTTTCGTAGGTGCTCCGCACCATCGCGATGAGGAAGCCGATGACAAGGCCCAGCAGGACGGCGAAGAAGGTCAGCTTCAGTGTGACCGCCAGGCCGTTCGTCAGGTATTTCCACCGGTCATCCTTCACAAAATTCAGGATCAGGTCTTCCTGGAACTTCTGCAGCATTTCCGTCTGCTCCTCTCATGGGGAAGCTTGTTCCCCGTCTCATTCGGCGCCGGTCCGCGCCGAATTTCGAATATCAGATGAACATGAAAAATGGGCTCCGGAGCCCGGCGCAATCGGACTCCGGAACCCATCTGATACGCCGCGCACATGCACAGCTCTTCTCAATCCGTTTTTGACCGGTCCTCCGTTTTCGGGCCGTCATTTGTCCGCATCAGTGCGGAGGCGGACTCAGGATTACTCGTGGATGTACTTCGCCACGATCTCGTCCAGCTTGCCCTCTTCCTTCAGCTCCTTCAGAGCCTCGTTGATGGCGGTCACCAGCTCGGTGTTGCCCTTCTTCACGGCGATGGCGTAGTCCTCGTCGGTGTAGGACTCGTCCAGGATCTTCAGGCCGCTGACTTCCTTCACGTACTGCTTCGCCGGCTCGCCGTCGATGATGACCGCGTCGATCTTGGTCTGGGACAGGGCCTGCACAGCCTCCATGCCCTTCGCGTAGCGCTCCACAGCCTCATCGCCCAGGTCGTCGGTGACGTAGATGTCGCCGGTGGTTCCCTGCTGCACGCCGACCTTCTTGCCCTTCAGGTCGTCAAAGCCCTTGACCTCGGAGTCCTCCTTGACGATGATCACCTGGGACGCGTGGGCGTAGGTGTCGGAGAAGTCCACGTTCTGCTTCCGGTCCTCGGTGACGGTCATGCCGGCGGCGCCCAGGTCTGCCTTGCCGCTGGTCACCTCGGGGATGATGGAATCGAAGGCGATGTCCTCGATCACCAGCTCCAGTCCCAGCTTCTCAGCCACGGCGCGGCAGATATCCACGTCGATACCCACGATCTCGTTGGCGTCGTGGAACTCGTAGGGCGGGAACTCCGCGTTGGTGCACATGATCAGCTTGCCCTCCTGCACCGTCTTCACGGACGCTTCCGCCGCCGGGGCAGCAGCCGGAGCTGCAGTGGTCTCAGCGGGCTTGGACCCGCCGCAGGCAGCAAGGCTGGCAGCCATAAGGCCCGCAGCCAGGATAGAAATCAAACTCTTCTTCATAATTATAACCCTCCCATGTATGAATAATCGATATTAGAATCCTATTATACCGCTTTTTTTAGGAATGGCAAGTATTTCTTTTTTCTGGCTATCATTTTAGGCTGCGGAGAAGTCCACCGGGCAGAGCGGGCCGGCGAAAATGTATACAGGCTTATAATTATTCACAGATATTCATCGTCGTCCCGGCTGTCGTCCCGGCTGTTGTCCCGGCTGCTTTGCCCGCGGGCGCATTTCGCGCATTCCGGCAAAAAAAGACCTGAACCCGCCCCATTTCAGGCTGTTCAGGTCTTTCTGCTGTTCAGGTCTTCCTGCTGTTCAGGTCTTTTCTGCTGTTCAGGTCTTCCTGTCATTCAGGTCTGAATCTTACTTCCCCAGCACCTCCAGGGCCTTGCTGAGCTGCTTGTCCTTCTCGCCGCCCTGCACGTCGCCCTCCTCGGACTCCACCTCCACGTCGGGGGCAATGCCCTTCTCATGCAGGTCGAAGCCCTCGGGCGTGTAGTAGTGCTGGGTGGTGAGCTTCACGCCGGAGCCGTCCCCCAGGGGAAGCACAAACTGCACGATGCCCTTGCCGAAGGTGGTGGTTCCCACAAGGGTGGCGCGGCCGAAATCCTTGTAGGCGCCGGCGAAAATCTCGGAGGCGCTTGCGGAGTTGCCGTTCACCAGGATCACCGTGGGAAGGTTCACCTCGTGGCCGTCCTCGGAGTAGTACTTCTGCCCCACGCCGCTGCGGCCGGCGGTGTACACCAGCAGTCCGTCGGGAAGCATATAGTCCAGCATCTCCACGGAGGATTGCACCACGCCACCGGGGTTGTCCCGGAGGTCGATGATCAGCTTCTCCATGCCCTGGGCCGTCATCTCATCCACCGCTTTCTTGAACTGCTCCGGCGTCACCAGGTCGAACTGGGTCACCATGACGTAGCCCACCTTGTTCTCCAGCATCTTGTGCTCCACCGTGGGAACGTCGATGCTGCGGCGGGTCACCGGGATGGTCACCTTCTCCATGGACTCGCCCCGCAGCACCACCAGGGTCACCGTTGTGCCCTCCGGTCCGCGGACGTAGGTTGCCACGAAGTGATCCAGGTCCTCGCCCGTGATCTCGTGGTCGTCGGCGGAAAAGAGGATGTCCCCGGCCTTCAGGCCCGCCTCCTCGGCGGGAGAGCCCTGGAACACGCGGATGATGGTGCAGATGCCGGTATCCTTGCTCTGCTGCAGCAGGGCGCCGATCCCGGAGTAGCTGCCCTCGGTCTCCTCGTTGAGATCGGAGAATTCCTTCTCCGTGTAGTAGACAGAGTAGGGATCGCCCAGGCCCTTCAGCATGCCGGAGTAGATGGCTTCCTCCACCACCTCCGGGTCCTCGTCAAAGAGGTAATTGCGGTTGATGATCTTCTGGAGCAGGCGGATCTTGGCGTCGATCCGGTCGTAGTCCAGGTGCTCGGGATTCGGGTCCTTCTCCTCCACCGCGGCCGTGACGTCCCCCTCCTTCGCAGCGGCCGCCGGCGGCTGCGTGGCCTTCTCGTACTCGGCGGTCATGTAGCGGTACAGGCCGAAGCTGGCAAGGCCGGTAAGCAGGATCATGGTCAGCACGCCGGCCACGAAGCCCTTCAGAAACCCGCCTTTCTTTTTCGCCGGCTTCTTCGGCGGGGTGTTCACCGCGCCGTCCGCGCTGACTGCGCCGTCCGCAGCCCCTGCTCCATCTGCGCCGTCCGGGACGACCGCCGCACCTTCGGCAGCCTCAGCCGCCTCTGTCCCAAGAGCCTCCGCCGTCTCTTCCACAGCCACTACCGGCTCTTCTGCAGCGGTCGCGACAACCCCAACGGCCTCCGTTGCAGCCGCGGCAGCTTCCTCTGCCGCGCCCGAGACAGCCGTCTCCTGATTCAGAATCTCGTTTTCCTGATCCATAGTTCTAAACTCTCCCGGCCCTTACGGGCTCACATATTTGGATGGATTCACGTACTGTCCGCCGGCCCTGACACCGAAGTGCAGGTGCGGCCCGGTGGAGACCCCGGTGGAGCCCACCTTGGCGATGGTCTGCCCTGCCTTCACGTGCTGGCCCACGCCCACCAGGAGCTTGGAGCAGTGCATGTACAGGGTGTAGACGCCGCCCCCGTGGCTCAGCATGATGTAGTTGCCCGCGGAGCCGGAGTAGGTGGCGGTGACCACCTCGCCGTCCGCCGCCGCCACAATGGCGCTGCCAGAGGGGGCTCCGATGTCGATCCCGTTGTGGGTGGTGCTGGCGCCCTTCGTGGGCGATTTCCGGCTTCCGAAGCCGGAGGTGATGCGGCCGCTGGCGGGGCAGGGCCACCTGAGGCGCAGACTGCCCAGGGAGACGGAGCTGCCGCCGGAGCTCTTGCTGCCGCTTGAGGCCGCTGCCGCTGCAGCCGCCTCGGCCTCCCGCTTCTTCCGGGCTTCCTCCTCACGGCGCCGCCGCTCCTCTTCCTCGCGGCGCTTCCGCTCTTCCTCCTCGCGCTTTTTGATGGCAGCTTCCACCGCCTGGATTTCGCTCTCCTGGGCGGCGATCTCCTTCTCATAGTCGGAGAGCTCGCCCTCCGCCGTGTTGATGCCCGCGGTGTAGTTGGAGAGCTCCGACTGCTTTTCCTTCATGAGCTCTTCCACCGAGGCCTGCTTCACGGTCTCCTGGTCCTTCAGGTCCTCGAGCTGGGAGAGTTCCCCCTCGTAGGCGATCTTCTTCGCCTCGATCTCGTCGCAGGCCGCCTGGTACACGTCCAGCTGGGACCGGTCGTACTGGGAGATCTTGCTGACGTATTCCGCGTGGTTGAAGAGGTCCGGCAGGTTATCTGCCGACAGCAGAAGCTCCACAAAGCCCGTGTGGCCGTTCTCATACATGTACTTGATGCGCTTCTTCATGTCCTGGAACTGCTGGTCCGCGGTCTCCTCCGCCTGGACGAGCTCCGCTTTGGCAGCATCCACCTCTTCCGACTTTTTCCCGATCTCGTCGGTGAGTCGGCTGATTTCGTCCACGATCTCGGAGAGCTCTCCGTCCAGCTGGCGGATGTAGGTGGCCGTGTCCTGCTTCAGGGACTTCAGCTTGTCGATCTTGTCCCGGGTTTTCTTTTTCTCGGCCTCCAGGTTCTCCTTCTTCTTTTTCGCGGCGTCGATCTTCGCCTTTTCATCCGCGGTGGCGGCGGCGTGGGCCTCCGTAATCCCCGGGAACACGAACCGCTCTGCCAAACCCCTGACAGCCGGTGCCTCTGACGTGGCTGTGCCAGGGCCGCCAGCCGGGTTCACCTCAATGGAACCGACCAGCATCCCCGCTGGGTCGCAGAACAAAAACACCGCCGAGAGAAGGACGGCAGCTGTCCGCCTGAGCTGTCTGATAGTTTTTAGACGCATGCAAAACTCCCTTCCGCCGGGCCCGCAGGCCGGGCGTCAGACCTTCAGATGCTTCCGGATCGTAAAGAAGCTGACCACAAATCCGATCCCCATGCCTAAGAGCATCGCCGCCCCCGCCATAGAGGGGAAGAGCTCCGAGAGAGGGAGAAACTTAAAGATGTCCGAGAGCATGCTGAAGCGCTCGGTCAGGTACGTGACCACCCGGTTGTAGAGCACCGTCACCAGGGCCAGGGGAATCACCGCCCCCACGAAGCCGATGAGCGTGCCCTCGATCACAAAGGGGGCCCGGATCATCCCGTTGGTGGCGCCGATCATCCGCATGATCTCGTTCTCGCCCCGCCGGAAGGCGGCGGCCACGGTGATGGTGTTGCTGATCAGGAAGATGGCCACCAGGAGGAGGATCAGGATAATGCCGCCGGACAGCAGGGTGATCACCCGGTTCAGCCGCACCAGGCTCGTGACCGCCGTGCGGGAGTAGTTCACCTGGCGCACCCCGGGGATCTGCTGCAACCACTGCACCACGCTCTCCTGGGCGCCGATGTCGTTCAGCAGGAGGTTGTAGGAGGCGCTGCCGGCCAGGGGGTTGTCCTTCTCAAAGCCCGCCGCCAGCTCTTCCTTTCCCTCGAAGTACTCGTTTTTAAAGCTCTCCCAGGCCTGTTCCGCGGAGATGAACTCCATGTAGCGGATCTCCGGGTTCAGCTTCATCTCCTCGCCGATGGCAAGAATCTGCTCCTCCGAGAGGCTCTCGTCGAAGAGCACCGTGATGCCCACATTGCTCTCCGCGTTCCGGACCACGTAGTCCAGGTTCCGGCAGATGGAAAAGAACATGCAGAACAAAAAAATACATGCCGAAACAGTCGCCATGCTCGCCAGCGAAAACTTGAAGTTCCGGCATATATTCCGAAGGCCCTGCCTGAAGCAGTAGCCCACTGTACTAAGATTGATCACTGGTGATACTCCCCTTGTTCAGAACCACTACGCGCCTGTGCATCCGCTCCACAATTTCCGACGAGTGGGTAATCACCACCACCGTGGTTCCCTTTCTGTTGATTTCCTCCAGGAGCTCCATGATGTCGGCCGCCGTCTTGAAGTCCAGGTTGCCGGTGGGCTCATCCGCCAGGAGGATCTTCGGGCGGTTCACCAGGGCCCGGGCGATGGCCACCCGCTGCTGCTCTCCGCCGGAGAGCTCCTGTATTTTCGCCTTGTACTTCGCCGAAAGCCCCACCATGCGCAGCACCTCCGGCACATTTTCCCGGATCTCCGAGCTGCTCTTTCCGATGACGCGCTGGGCGAAGGCCACGTTCTCGTAGACGTTCAGGTGCCGCAGCAGGCGGAAATCCTGGAACACCACCCCGAGGGTGCGGCGGTACTGGGGCACCTTCCGGGCCGGAAGGCTGTTCAGGTCCACGTCGTTCACCCGGAGCGTTCCCTCGCTGGGCTCCGTCTCCTTCATGAGCAGCCTGAGCAGCGTGGACTTTCCCGCGCCGGACCGGCCCATGATGAACACGAACTCCCCGTCCTCGATGCGGAGGGACACGTTCTTCAGGGCCCGGGCGCCGCGGTCATAGATCTTGCTGACATTGTTCAGCTCTATCATGCCTGCTCCTAGCGTTCTCAGTAGTCGATGGTCTCCATGTATTTCATGTACTTCACCACCATCAGGGCGATCTTGAAGGTGATGGCGTCCTCAAAGACCCTGAGATCCAGCCCCGTGGTCTTCTGCAGCTTGTCAAGCCGGTAGACCAGGGTGTTGCGGTGGATGTACAGCTGCCGGGAGGTCTCGGACACATTCAGGCTGTTCTCAAAGAACTTGTTGATGGTCTGCAGGGTCTCCTCGTCGAACTCGTCGGGATTCTTGCCCTCGAAGATCTCCTTGATGAACATGCGGCAGAGGGGAAGCGGCAGCTGGTAGATGAGCCGGCCGATGCCCAGCCGGTTGTAGGCCACCACGTTCTGGCCGCTGTAGAAGATCTTGCCCACGTCCAGGGCCATCTTGGCCTCCTTGTAGGACCGGGAGACCTCCTTGATCTCGTTCACGATGGTTCCGTAGGCGATGTTCACCTGGTCCAGCTCCGCGGCCTTCAGTCCGTTTAAGAGGTCCTCCGCCGCCTGGTCCAGGTCCTCGTAGCCCTCTCCCTCCCGGAGCTCCCGGACGAGGATGATGTTCCTGCCGTCCACGGCCGTCACGAAGTCGCGGCTTTTTCCGGAGAACAGGCTCCGCACCGCCTCCAGCACATTCAGGTCGCGGTCGCTGCGGGTCTCGATGAGGTAGACCACCCGGCGGGCATCCGTGTCGATGTGCAACTTCTTCGCCCGGTTGTAGATATCCACCAGGAGAAGGTTGTCCAGGAGGAGGTTCTTGATGAAGTTGTCCTTGTCAAAGCGCTCCTTGTAGGCGGTCAGCAGGTTCTGGATCTGGAACGCCGCAAGCTTGCCCACCATGTAGACATCGTCGCTGGCCCCCTTGGCCAGGAGGATGTACTCCAGCTGGTTCTCGTCGAACACCTTGAAAAACTGACAGCCGTTCACCACCTGAGAATCCGCCGGGGATCCCGCGAAGGCAAAGGCCGCCTCTTCCAGCGACTCCGCTCCGGAAAAGGTACTGGCAAGCACCTTTCCGTCCGTATCTGTGATGCACAGCTCAACTCTCGCGATATTGCCGAGGCCTTCTATTGTAGACTGCAGGATCTGATTCGAAATCATGTAGCACTCCTTCTCCGCACCCGGACACACACACTATTACCATGTTATATTATGATAAGTCAAAATCACGAAAATAACAAGGCAAAATGCGAAAAACGGCCCCTCTTTTCTGTGCATTTTTCACATTTTCCAATGAAAATATTGGCTATTTTCCCAGTTTCAGTTTTGGGTTTCCTCTGACTTTTTGGCTGCGCAGATGCTGTCGTCGGAAATTTCGATTTTTCCCGCCTTTAAGAGCTGTCCGGCCGCGCGCTTGAAGGCGTTTTTGGAGAGTCCCAGGGTCCTCCTGATGTCCTCCGGGTCCGACTTGTCCCCCAGGGCCAGCCGCCCGCCGGAGGTTTCAAGGGCCTTCAGGATCCGCTCCGCGTCATCCCCCATCTGCTGCCAGGCCTTTTTTCGGGGGCTTAAGTCCAGCTTGCCGTCCGGACGGACCCGCAGGATCCGGGCGCTCACCGCCTGGCCCGGCCGGAAGTCCCCGTAGACCTCGCTTTTCGGGATCAGGCCGAAATACCGGTCATCCACCGCCACAAAGACCCCGGGGTCTCCGAGCCCGTAGACGGTCCCCGACACCTCCTGGCCCTCCGAATAGGCTCCCTCCGCCGCCGGCTTCAGGTAGCGGTACACCCGCATGGTGGCCGCCAGGCGGCCGCTCCGGTCCACGTAGAGGGCAGCGAGCACCTCGCCGCCGGGCCGCACCTCTCCCTGCATCTCGTGGTAGGGCAGCAGCACGTCCCGCTCCAGCCCCATATCCAGAAAGGCGCCGATTTTCGTGACCTCCTTCACCGCAAGCCTTCCCACCTCGCCCACGGTGATCAGGGGCCGGCGGGTTGTGGCAATGGGCCGGCCGGCGCTGTCCTTGTAGAGGAACACCTCCACCCTGTCGCCCGCGGCGGCGCCCTCCGGCACCTCCTTTTTCGGCAGGAGCACGCTCTCTGCCGCGCCTTCCCGCTCTCCCTGCGGGGTATCGTCGCCGAGATAGGCCCCGAACTCCCGGAAGCGCCGGATCACAAGGGTCTGCATCACACCAAGCTTCATACTGGTTATCCTTTCTGTCCGATGCGCAGTTGAACAAGTTTCCTGCACATCGCTTTGACTCTGATGTGGGTGATGATTATTTACGAAAAAACCGCTTTCTTCTGAATTTCAGAAGAAAGCGGCACATACATCGCTGGGCTAGAAGGATTCGAACCTTCACAATGACGGAGTCAGAGTCCGCTGCCTTACCGTTTGGCTATAGCCCAATCGGAACAACGAACGTATTATATCCCCCTGACTCCAGTTTTGTCAACAGAAATTTTTATTCCTTTTTATCTTCCTTTTTCTCTTCCTTTTTCCCGGCCGCGGGCTGCTCCTGCTGGTCCTGCTTCAGGGACTTCCGGCCGCTGCCGAAGAGGAACCGGTGCAGCTTTTTGTCCTGCTCCGCCTTTGCCGCCCGCTCCTCGGGGCTTGCCGCCGCGAGCCTGGCGGCCTTCTCCGCCCGCTTCGCCGCGCGTCTTTTGCCGAGGGCCTTCCCGAGAAGGCTCAGGAGGAAGACGACCACCAGGAAGATGGCGATCTGCGGACTATGGGTCACCAACCAGACGAAGAAGTCGGTGAGGCCCTCCTTCACGTCCTTTACGCTTTTGGCGAAGCCCTTGGTGATCCGCATCTGCACGGTCTCGGGCTCCTCCTCGGTGTACTCCCGCACCTCCCGGATAAAGAGGCTTATGCTGGAGTAGGCCACTTTGTTGTCGTAGGACCTGAGCTGCCGCACCAGGCTCTCCCGCTCGTAGCGGACGTCGGAGAGACGGCTCTCCACCGCCATCAGGTCCTCCACGGTCTCCGCCTTCTCCAGGATCTCGAGGAGCCGCTTTTCCTCCGTCTCCAGGGCCAGCTTCCGGGCCTCGGTGTCGGAGTAGGCGCTGGTGATATCCTCCACGTTGGAGGACCGCTCCGTCACGTTCAGAGTCTCAGAGGCCTCGTTCAGGAACTTCTCCGCGTTCTGCACCGGGATCCGGATCTGGTAGTTCGCGCTGCGGGAGCTGTACCGGGGATTTCCGGAGGGCTCGGACCGGTGACTGGACTCGATGTAGCCGCCGTAGCGGGTCACCGACTCCTCGATCCTGCGGATCTCCTCCGGGTAGTCCCGGGTCTCGGCCGAGAGGTCGTAGCGGTAAATCAGCTTTTTCCCCACGTTCGGGTCCGGGATCTCCGCAGCGTCTCCCGCCACGTCTTCCTCCGCCAGTTCCTCCGTCCTGTAATCGTAGTTCATGCCCATGCCGCTGTCCGCCAACGCTATGGGGGCGTAGGCTGCCGCCGTGGTTTCCGCCATGGTCTCCGCCGCAGCCCCGCTGTAGCCGCCCATTTCCATGAAATTATCGGAGCTCTTGCTGGCCCCGCAGGCAGTCAGGAACAGGGCCGCCCCCAGGGCTGCCGCAAGAAGCCCGGCACCGACCCGAATCCGGAGGGCTCTCAGGTCTCTCGCATCTCTCTCACTATTCATTTCTGAAATCCGCTTCATACACACCTCCCTCTGTCCCGCATCTCCCAGACAGCATCCGCTCATTCGTTCAGGTCCGGACGGGACCGGTTGTTCTCCCCGCGCCTTTCAGGTACGGACAGGACCGCTTCGCCCCGCGCCTTTCCGGCGCGGACGGGACCGGTTTTCCCGCCCTTCACCCCTACAGACAGCATAACACATCCGGAGGTCACAGTCAGGTTCAGGGAATCAGAATTCCGGACACAATCCGCAAAAGCAGGATCAGGAGGACCGTCAGGATGACGGGCCGTACGATGCGGGCCCCGTTTTTCATGGCGAGGCCGCTGCCGAGATAATTCCCCAGCATGTTGCAGAGGGCCGCTGCCAGGCCCAGGGTGATCATCACGTTCCCACTCCGCAGGAACACGATGAGGGAGGACAGGTTGGTGGTGGTATTGATGGCCTTCGCCAGGCCGTTGGCCCGGTGAATCCCCATGCGTGCGAAGACGGTGAAGGCGATGATCAGGAAGGTCCCGGTGCCCGGCCCGTAGATCCCGTCGTAGACCCCCACCAGGAGGGCGGACAGGCACACGGTGACCACCGTCCTGCGGTCCGTCTTCTCCTCCCCGGCCTCCCGGTCCTGGAAGAGGTGTTTGTTCAGGACGAAAAAGGCCGCCACCGGCAGAATCCCGATCAGCAGGTACTCCAGGATCCGCTCGTCTATGCTGAGGGAGAGCCTGGCCCCGGCCTGGGCGCCCAGCGCCGCGAACAGGACCGCGGGAGCCGCCAGCTTCAGGTCGATCATGCGGTTCTTCGCGAAGCGCGCCGTGGTCACCGCGGTGCCGCAGGCGGCGGACAGCTTGTTGGTGGCGACAGCGGCGTGCATGGGAAGCCCCGCGAACAGAAAGGCCGGCAGCGCGATCAGCCCGCCGCCGCCCCCGATGGCATCAACAAAGCCCGCCAGAAATACCAGCGGGCACACAATCAGGTACGTGAGCAAAGTTCCTCCTTCTCCCGGTGGCTCAGCCTCTTCAGGTGCCACTCCCGGCTCATGGCCTCCTGCTTCGTGAGAAACCCCTCCGTGTACACGAGGGTGCAGGGCCTCTTCGCCCGGGTGTATTTCCCGCCGTTCCCGGCGTTGTGCACCTTGAGCCTTCGCTCCGGATCATCCGTGTAGCCGCAGTAGAAGCTCCCGTCGGCACAGCGGAGAATATACGCGTAATAGTTGTACTCCTGCATTACAGAACCCCCAGGTCTTCCAGAGCACGCAGGAGCCCGTCCTCCAGGACCTTTCCGGCGAAGTGGGTGGCGTAGGGCTCCAGGCCCGCGTCGTGCTCCTCCATGAGGACCCGGTGCGCCGCCCCGGCGGTGAACATGGACAGGTCGTTCATGCTGTCCCCGAAGACGAAGGTGTCCTCCGGGCCGATGCCGTACTTCTCCTGCACGAAAGCGATGCCGCTGCCCTTGGTGCAGTCCTTCGGCACGCACTCGCAGAAGCCTCTCCCGCGGTTTATGACGGCAAAGTCCGGAAGTTCCTCCCGGAGGGCGCCGAGGATCCGCTCCGCCTCCCCGCTCTCCCCGCCCTCCGGCGGCGCGATCTGCAGGCAGAACTTGTCGAAGCGGAACGGCTCCTCCCCGTAGGCGTCCAGCGAGGTGTTCACGATGCCCCGCGTGTATGCGTACATGCGCTCCATGGGATCCGGGAAATGAAAGGGCCGCCCGGAAAAGTGGGCACCCTCCTGTGCTTCCAAAATGGCGTCTGTTCCCAGCGCTCTCAGAAACGCGCGGATCTCCCTTCCCCGGACAGCCTCAATGCGCCGCTCCATGACGCTCACTCCGTCCACGATCACCTGGGTCCCGCAGCCGCAGACCGCGGAGTTGATCCCGAAGCGCCGAAGCTCTCCCGAGAGAAAGCAGCGGGTCCGGCCGGAGTTGAAGAAAACCCGGTGGCCGGCCTCCATGAGACGCCGCACCGCGGCAATGGCGCTCTGAGGCGCCTCCTTGGTGCGGTCGTCAATCAGGGTGCCGTCCACGTCGAAGAAAAACAGCTTTTGGCTCATTGCTTCGCGGCTTCGGTCTCAGCAGCGGCTTCGGTCTCGGCGGCAGCCTCGGTCTCAGCGGCGGCCTCGGACTCGGCGGCGGCATCGCCCTCAGCGGCAGCATCGGTCCCGGCGGCGGCTTCCGTCTCCGCGGCCTCGGTCGCGGGGGCCTCGATCTTGTTGGCGTTGTCCACCAGGAAGTTCACCACCTTTAAATACATGGCGTCCCGGTCCACCGCCTCCTGGCCGTAGGCCTCCACCAGCAGGTTCTGGGCCATGCCGTACTCCTTCTCGATGGCCTTGTAGTCCGCCTCGGTGAGGGTGAAGCCCTCCTGCTCCGCGATCTTCTGCACGGCCAGGTCCATCTGGGCCGCCTGCTCTCCCAGCTTGTTCATCTGCTCGTCCATCTGGGCCTGGTCCATGCCGGCCATGCTGAGATAGCTGTCCAGGTCATAGCCGTAGGAGGCCAGGGTCCGGAGAAGCTGCGCCTTCTGCTGCTCCGCCTCGTAGGCCACCGCCTCGGGGTTCAGCTCGAAGGTGGCGCCATCCAGCACGGACTTCATAATGGCCGCCTGCTCGTTGACCTTCTCCTGCTGGGTGTACTGCTTCTCCAGGTTGGACTTCAGCTCCGCCCGGAAGTCGTCCACGGTGGTCTGGGCCCCGCTGGTGAACTCCTTCACCCAGTCGTCGTTCAGCACCGCCGGGATCTCCTCCTGGACCTTGTTCACCGTCACGTCGAAGGTGACCGCCTGGCCCGCCAGCTCCGCCGCGTGGTACTGCTCCGGGAAGGTCAGGTTCAGGGTGACCTTCTCCCCTTTCTTCGCGCCCACAAGGCCCTCCTCGAAGCCGTCGATGAAGCTGTGGCTTCCCAGGGTCAGGTCGTAGCCGGTGGCGGTGCCGCCCTCAAAGGCCACGCCGTCCTTCTTGCCCTCGTAGTCGATGTTCAGGGTGTCGCCTTCCTTTGCCGCCCGGTCCACCTCCTCATACTTTTTGGAGCTGCTGAGGTAGCTGTTGATGTAGCTCTCCACCATGTCGTCCGTCACGTTGACGGGGTTCACCGTGAGGTCCAGGCCCTTGTAGCTGCCCAGCGTCACGGTGCCGTAGTTCTCCGGCTTGGGAAGTGCGGTCTCCGCGCCCTCAGCCGCGGTCTCCCCAGCGGCTGTGGTGGCCTCTGTCTCCTGGGCCGCGGTGGTCTCCTGGGGCTCCTTGTTTCCGCAGGCGGCAATTCCCACCGCCACAGCGGCAACGACCGCAGCCAGAACCGCCTTTTTGCCTGTGCTTCTTGAGTGCTTTCTCATTTTGTGTATCCTCCCGTATCTCTGAAAACTGGTCCCCGTCTTACTCCGCCGCCCCGTAGAAGGCCCTGAAGGCGAGATAGGTGTTGTAGATGTCCAGCTTGCTGGTGATCTCAAAGGGGGCGTGCATGGAGAGCACCGGGACCCCCAGGTCCACCACGTCGATGTTCATCATGGCCACGAACTGGGCGATGGTCCCGCCGCCGCCGGCATCCACCGCGCCCAGCTCCCCGATCTGCCAGTACACGCCGGCCCGGTCCATGATGTCGATCACCTGGGCCATGAACTCGGCGCTGGCGTCGGAGCTGCCGGACTTGCCCCGGGCGCCGGTGTACTTGGTCAGCACCACGCCGTGGTTTAAGTAGCTCGCGTTCTTCGCCTCGAAGACGTCGCTGAAGGTGGGATCATAGGCCGCGTTCACGTCTGCGGAGAGGCAGGCGGAATTGGCGAAGGTCTCCTTGGGATCTGCCCCCTGGTTCTCCGCCAGGGAGGTGATGTAGGCCCGCACGTAGTCAGAGTGGAGACCCGTGTTGCCCACGGAGCCGATCTCCTCCTTGTCTGTCAGCACCGTCACCGTGGTGTACTCCGGGTCCTTCACGTCGAGCTGCGCCATGAGGGCCGGATAGGCGCAGACCCGGTCGTCCTGGCCGTAGCCGCCCACCATGGAGCGGTCAAAGCCGATGTCCCTGGGGTCTCCCGCGGGCACCATCTCGATCTCCGCCCGGGCGAAATCCCGCTCGGTGATGCCGTACTTCTCGTTTAAGAGCTTCATCACCATCAGGCGGAAGGGCTCCTTCACGTCCTCGTCGGGGTAGGGCGTGGAGCCGAGGATGATGTTCAGCTCCTCCCCCTTCAGTCCCTCGGCCAGGGGCCGCTTGGACTGGTTCGCCGCCAGGTGGGGCAGCAGGTCCGAGATGCAGAACACCGGGTCACCCGGGTCCTCACCGAGGCGGAAGTTCACCACGGAGAAGTCCTTTTTGATGACCACGCCGTGCATGGCCAGGGGAATGGTTCCCCACTGGTACTTGCGGATGCCCCCGTAGTAGTGGGTCTTGAAGTAGGCCAGCTCGCTCTTCTCGTACAGCGGGTTGGGCTTTAAGTCGAGGCGGGGGGAGTCGATGTGGGCGCCGTTGATGCGCACGCCCTCCCGGATGTCCCGGCTGCCGAACACGGTGGCGAGAATCGCCTTGCCCCGGTTGATTTCGTAGACCTTGTCCCCGGCCTGGTACTGCTTCTCCGGGTCAAAGCGCTCGTAGCCGGCGTTTAACAGGGCGGCCTCGGCGTAGTTCACGCACTCCCGCTCGGTCTTGCAGAGCCTTAAGAACTCCTTGTAGCCCTCGGCGAAGGCCTGGGCCTTCTCCATCTCCTCCGGAGCGGCCTTGGCGATGTTGGGATAGCTCCAGAGGAGCTCCTTTTCCAGCTTTTTCCCGGCGCTGAGCTTCTTTTCGGCGGTCTCTGCCTTCGCGGAGGCGGTCTTCTTCTCCGCTGCCTTCTTCTTCTCTGCCATTTCAATTCCTTTCCGGGGAACCCGCCGCGGTTTCCGTCCCGCAGAATTCCCCCTGACAGTTTGCCCCTTACAGCAAGAAAAACCGACAGCTGTTCACTGGCGGTTTTTCTGTCTGTATCACATCTCTCTGCTGTTTCGCTTGGTGCTGCCTAAGCTTCCGCCAGGCTCTTTAGTTCAGCTTGATGCCCTTCAGGAGATCGCCGAGATTGGTGGTGGCGCGGGTCTTCTCCTCATAGCGGAAGCCGCCGGTCTCCTCCAGGTACTCCTTCTCTCTCTCCTTGTCCCGGTCACGGCCGCGGCCGCCGCGGGGCGCATCGTCGTTCTCATCAAGGGCGCGGATGGAAAGGGAGATCTTTCCGTCGCCGAGCTTGATGACCTTGACCTTGACCTCCTGGCCCTCCTTCAGGACATCGGCCGGGGTCTTCACTCTCTTGTTGGAAATCTGGGACACGTGCAGCAGGCCGGTGGCGCCGCCGCCCAGGTTCACAAATGCGCCGTAGTCCTTCAGGGTCTCCACGGTGCCGTCCAGAATGTCGCCGACCTTGATCTGGGCCAGGCGCTCTGCCTTCGCGGCCGCCTTCTCGGCGTCCTCAATGGCGCGGTGGCTCATGACCAGGCGCTTCTTCTCGGCGTCGGCGGTGATCACCACCACCTTGATGCGCTTGCCCTGGTAGTCCTCCAGCTTCTCAACATAGGTGGAGGAGAGCTGGCTCGCGGGAATAAAGCCGCGGGTGTTCTCGAGATAGGCGACACAACCGCCCTTCACGACTTCGATGATCTTGACATCGAACTGCTCCTTCGTCTCGATCAGCTCCTGAAAGCGCTCCCACTTTCCCTGGTCCTCGCTCTCAACCTTCTTTGTCGTCTTGAACGAATCGTTGATCTCCTGCTCAAAATCCTTCATGCTCTCTTCTGCCATGATAAACCTCCCCAAACTTGTACGGCAAAAAGCCGCTAATGGAAGGATTATAGCACAGTTCACGAAAAGGAACAAGGATATCTTTTTCCTGTCCTGTTTCCCGCAAAATGCCGCTCCCGCACTTGAAATTCACCCCTCTGCCTGCTAAAACTAAGAGTAGCTTTTTATAGTAAACACCATTCTGGCGTTTACTATAAATGTTAAGCGGCGGGACCTGGGTCCCGCCGCTCTCTTTCTCTGAGGCTCTTTTCTGAATCTCTTTTCCGGGTCTGCTTACTGCTGCCAGACGCCGTCCTGGTTCACGTAGTACTGGCCGATGTAGGTGTTGGTCAGCATTCTTCCCACCGGGTTCGTGTCGGGGCTCAGGTAGTACCAGAGGCCGGAGGCGGGGCTATTGAACCAGCCGGTGGTCACGTAGCCGTCCGAGTTGAAGTAGTACCAGTAGCCGTTGATCTGCTTCCAGGTGTCGTGGGGATAGCTGCGGTTCGGCAGGGCATACCAGGTGCCCACCTCGTTCTTCATCCACTGGCCGCCGTCGCTGCCGCCGCTGGCAGAGCTGCTGCCGGAGCTGCCGGAGCCGGAGGAGCTTCCGCTGGAGGAGCCGGAGCCGTAGCCCAGCTGATCCTTGTTCTCGTCGGTGATCTCAAACTCCTCGGACTCCTCCCACTCGCCGGAGTAGTTGCCGTTGTGGGCCTTGACCCGGACCGTGTAGTCGCCCACGCCGTACTGGCGAAGGGCATTCGCGAAGTTGTAGTCCGTTCCCTCGGTGGTCTCGGTGATCTTGGTGGAGGAGCCCCTTAAGAGCTTCACCGTGTACTTGGTGGCATCCTCCGCTTCGTCCCAGGTGACCCGGCCGGTGTCGCCGTCCCAGGAGACGCTCTCAATGGTGAGGCCGTCGGAGTCGTCGCCGCCGATCTTCGGGAGACGCACCACCAGCTGCAGGGTGCCGTTGCTGGAGCGCTTGGCGCTCTTGAACTCCACCTCGTCGCCGCCGAAGGAGTAGGCGCCCTCGGTCTTCAGCTCCGCCGAGTCGTCCTTCGAGAAGTAGTAGCCGTTGCTGGTGTCAGCCTTGATCTTGATGGTAGCGGTGGGCCGCTTTCCGTAGGTCACGTTGGTCAGAGAAGAGACGGTGACCTTGTCCACGCCGTCGGTGTTGCAGGTCACGTCCAGGGTGTCCTTTGTCAGGCTCGTGGAGAGGTCATACTCAAAGTCCAGGGCCACGGAGTCGATGGGGTCGTCCAGGGTGGCTGCCTGGGAGACCACGTTCAGGCCGAGAAGCATGGCGGCTGTCACTGCGAAGACTGCAATCTTTCTGAGTTTCATATTGAACGTTCTCCTTTCTTGAGAAGCGGTTAATTTCTTTCGATGGCTCCAGTATAGCGCGGAAATCTGAACTGCGGCTGAAATGAAGGTTACGGTTTCCTTAGAAATCCCGCGGAAATCTTAAGGCTGCTTACCAGCTTCTTAAGGCCCGTGCCATCGCTTTGAATAGAAGTATATCGCACCCGGGCGTTTTATGTAAACGTGCTTTTCGCAGAATTGTGTGCAGGTTTTTTTTGCGCCCGCTCCGCCCCGGGCCGCAGCGTGCCGGGCGGTAACATTTTCATCGAAAAGCCCTGTGAAAAGCGCTGGCAAAAGCGCCTGTTTCATGGTATACTCTGCTTATCTCCGAACAGAAGTTCGGAATCGTATATACAATCTTATTTGGAGGAATCAGCATGCCGGCCATGCCCAGCCAGTACATCAAAATCCGCGGCGCCTCGGAGCACAACTTAAAGCACGTCACCCTGAACATTCCCCGGAACCAGCTGGTGGTGCTCACCGGCCTCTCCGGCTCCGGAAAGTCCAGCCTCGCCTTTGACACCATCTACGCCGAGGGCCAGCGCCGCTACATGGAGTCCCTCTCCTCCTACGCCCGCATGTTCCTGGGGCAGATGGAAAAGCCAGACGTGGAGAGCATCGAGGGGCTCTCTCCCGCCATCTCCATCGACCAGAAGTCCACCAACCGGAACCCCCGGTCCACCGTGGGCACGGTGACGGAGATCTACGACTACATGCGGCTTCTCTACGCCCGCATCGGCATCCCCCACTGCCCGAACTGCGGGAAGCCCATCACCCGCCAGTCCATCGACCAGATGGTGGACCAGCTCCTCGCCCTGCCGGAAAAGACCCGCATCCAGGTGCTGGCGCCGGTGGTCCGGGGAAAGAAGGGCCGTCACGAGAAGGTGCTGGCCCAGGCGAAAAAGAGCGGCTACGTGCGGGTCCGGGTGGACGGGAGCCTCTACGAGCTCTCGGAGGAGATCACCCTGGACAAGAACATCAAGCACTCCATCGAGGTGGTGGTGGACCGTCTGGTCATCCGGGAGGGCATCCAGAAGCGGCTCACCGACTCCCTGGAGACCGCCCTGGCCCTGACGGGGGGCACCGCCGCGGTGGATGTTGTCGGCAAGGAGGAAATCAACTTCTCCCAGAGCTTCGCCTGCCCCGACTGCGGCATTTCCATCGACGAGGTGGAGCCCCGGAGCTTCTCCTTCAACAACCCCTTCGGCGCCTGCCCCGACTGCCTGGGCCTGGGCTACCGCATGGAGTTCGCCGAGGAGCTGATGATCCCGGACGAGTCCCTCTCCATCAACCAGGGTGCCATCATCGCCCCCGGGTGGAACTCCTGCAACCAGAAGGGGAGCTTCACCAACGCCCTCTTAAGGGCCCTCGCGGAGCACTATCACTTCAGCCTGGACACCCCCTTCCAGGACTACCCGAATAAGATCCGGGAGCTCCTGCTCCACGGCACCGGCACCGAGAAGGTGAAGGTCCACTACAAGAGCCAGCGGGGCGAGGGGGTCTACGACGTGGAGTTCGAGGGCCTCATCGAGAACGAGAACCGGCGCTACAAGGAGACCTTCTCCGACTCCGCCAAGGCGGAGTATGAATCCTACATGCGGATTATCCCCTGCAAGACCTGCGGCGGGAAGCGGCTGAAGCAGTCAAGCCTTGCGGTGACCGTGGGCGGGAAGAACATCTACGACGCCACCGACCTCTCCATCCTGGACTTCCGTGTCTTTATAGACCGCTTAGAGCTCACGGAGACCCAGAAGCTGATCGGCGACCAGATCCTCCGGGAAATCCGGAACCGCATCAGCTTCCTGATCGATGTGGGGTTAGACTACCTCTCCCTCTCCCGGTCCACGGGAACCCTCTCCGGCGGAGAGGCCCAGCGCATCCGCCTGGCCACCCAGATCGGCTCGGGGCTTGTGGGCGTGGCCTACATCCTGGACGAGCCCAGCATAGGCCTCCACCAGAGAGACAACGACAAGCTCCTGGGAACCCTGAAGCACCTCAGGGACCTGGGGAACTCCGTCATCGTGGTGGAGCACGACGAAGACACCATGCGGAGCGCCGACTGGATCGTGGACATCGGCCCCGGCGCCGGGGAGAACGGCGGCGAGATCGTGGCGGAGGGCACAGCGGAGGACCTGATGAAGTGCCCCCGCAGCATCACCGGCCAGTACCTCTCCGGGGCCCTGAAGATCCCGGTTCCCGAGACCCGGCGTGTCCCGACGGGCTGGCTCACGGTGCGGGGCGCCCGGGAACACAACCTGAAGAACATCGACGTTACCTTCCCCCTGGGGGTCTTCACCTGCGTCACCGGCGTCTCCGGCTCCGGCAAGTCCTCCCTGGTGAACGAGATCCTCTACAAGTACCTGGCGAAAAAGCTGAACCGGGCCCACACCATTCCCGGCCTGTTCCGGGAGATGGAGGGGCTGGAGAAGCTGGACAAGGTCATCGCCATCGACCAGTCCCCCATAGGCCGCACCCCCCGGTCCAACCCCGCCACCTACACCGGGGTCTTCGACATGATCCGGGACCTCTTCGCCGCCACGCCCGACGCCAAGGCCCGGGGCTACTCCAAGGGCCGCTTCAGCTTCAACGTGAAGGGCGGCCGATGCGAGGCCTGCTCCGGAGACGGCATCATCAAGATCGAGATGCACTTCCTGCCTGATGTCTACGTGCCCTGCGAGGTCTGCCGCGGAAAGCGCTACAACCGGGAGACCCTGGAGGTGAAGTACAAGGGCAAGTCCATCTACGACGTGCTGAACATGACCGTGGCGGAGGCCCTGGAGTTCTTCAAGCCGGTGCCCACCATCGCGAGGAAGATCCAGACCCTGAACGACGTTGGGCTCTCCTACATCCGCCTCGGTCAGCCCAGCACGGAGCTCTCCGGCGGCGAGGCCCAGCGCATCAAGCTGGCCACCGAGCTCTCCCGCCGGGGCACCGGGAAGACCATGTACATCCTGGACGAGCCCACCACCGGCCTCCACTTCGCGGACGTGCACAAGCTGGTGGACATCCTCCACCGCCTGTCCGACAACGGAAATTCCGTGGTGGTGATCGAGCACAACCTTGACGTCATCAAAACCGCTGACTATATTATCGATATGGGCCCCGAGGGGGGCGACGGCGGCGGCACCGTGGTGGCCCGGGGAACCCCCGAGCAGGTGGCTGCCGTGCCCGAGTCCTACACGGGGCAGTACGTTAGGAAATACCTCTAAAGGAGAACTGCGTGGAAGTAACAGCGAAAGAAAAAATCATCGTCATCGACTTCGGCGGCCAGTACAACCAGCTGGTGGCCCGCCGGGTCCGGGAGAACCAGGTCTACTGCGAGATCTACTCCTACCGCACCCCGCTTGAGGAGCTTCGGGCCATGAACCCGAAGGGGATCATCCTCACCGGAGGCCCCGCCAGCTGCTACGAGCCCGGGGCGGCCTCCTGCGATCCCGCCCTCTTCTCTCTCGGCGTACCGGTGCTGGGCCTCTGCTACGGCGCCCAGCTGATGCAGCACCTGCTGGGCGGCAGCGTCGCCCGGGCTGCCGACCGGGAGTACGGCAAGACCGTCATCGCGGTGGATGATCCCGATTCCGCCCTTCTCGCCGGCGTACCCGCCGAGACCGTGGTGTGGATGAGCCACTTTGACTACATCTCCTCCCTGGGTCCGGGCTTCCACGTGTCGGCCCACTCAAAGAACTGCCCGGCGGCGGTCTGCGAGAACCCGGAGAAGAAGCTCTACGGCATCCAGTTCCACCCGGAGGTTCTGCACACCGTGGAGGGAAGCAAAATCCTCGGAAACTTCGTGCGCGACATCTGCGGCTGCGCCTGCGACTGGAAAATGGACTCCTTCGTGCAGCAGGCCATCGAGAACATCCGGGAGAAGGTGGGGTCCGGCCGGGCCCTCTGCGCCCTCTCCGGCGGCGTGGACTCCTCGGTGGCGGCGGTGCTCATGTCCCGGGCCATCGGGAAGCAGCTCACCTGCGTCTTCGTGGACCACGGCCTGCTCCGGAAAAACGAGGCCGAGGAGGTGGACCGGATCTTCGGTCCCGCCGGCAGCTACGACCTGAACTTTGTCCATGTAGATGCCCGGCAGCGCTTCTATAAGAAGCTGAAGGGCGTCACAGAGCCCGAAAAGAAGCGCCACATCATCGGCGAGGAGTTCATCCGGGTCTTCGAGGAAGAGGCGAAGAAGATCGGCGCCGTGGACTACCTGGTGCAGGGCACCATCTACCCCGACGTGGTGGAGAGCGGCCTCGGCGGCGAGAGCGCCGTCATCAAGTCCCACCACAACGTGGGCGGCCTTCCCGACTTCGTGGACTTCCGTGAGATCATCGAGCCCCTGCGGTACCTCTTCAAGGACGAGGTGCGGGCCGCGGGCCTGGAGCTCGGCATTCCCGAGGCCCTGGTGTTCCGTCAGCCCTTCCCGGGCCCGGGCCTGGGTGTCCGGATCGTGGGGGATGTGACCGAGGAGAAGGTCCGCATGGTGCAGGACGCAGACGCCATCTTCCGGGAGGAGATCGCGAAGGCCGGCCTGGACCGGGAGCTGAACCAGTACTTCGCCGCCCTCACCAACATGCGCTCCGTGGGCGTCATGGGGGATGAGCGGACCTACGACTACGCAATCGCCCTCCGGGCCGTGAAGACCCAGGATTTCATGACCGCGGAGAGCGCGGAGATCCCCTGGCCCGTGCTGCAGACCATCACCACCCGCATCGTCAACGAGGTGCGGAACGTGAACCGGGTGCTGTACGACCTGACGGGGAAGCCGCCGGGGACGATTGAGTACGAATAATTTAGAGCACTTGGGAAACGGCTTAAAATAAGATTTCCCAGGCTCTCGTGGGTCGATTTGATAACAAAATGATAACATTTGCAATTCTGCTTTTATTCTGAGTTGCCTGAAGGCTTGCGGGTTTTTCCTGCAAGCAGCCGGCAACAAATCAGAAGAAATAACAAGAGCAGGGTCTGTCTGAATTATGAACGGTTCGGATAGATCCTGCTCCTTTTGTTTGTCTGAGAATACGTATAACCTTGGTGCAAATTACAGGGTATCCTGGACTACGGGAGAACCAGAGACATTTTCACGGAATATCAGCGCCGGGGCAGACCGGATGAATATCTGGAAGAACA
>Ga0256404_1002943_pt1 | contig 36129 bp, 27 predicted proteins | sample RumenRJG_01DNA_FD_185990 | JGI IMG/M metagenome (GOLD analysis project Ga0256404, IMG submission 185990) | Bovine rumen microbial communities from Lethbridge, Alberta, Canada - RJG_01 | ecosystem: Host-associated > Mammals > Digestive system > Stomach > Rumen | place: Canada: Alberta | collected... | reverse complement strand
TGTATTCGCTAACTTAAAAGTCGACAGTCTGGCCTGAGGGTTTCCGACACCTCGCTAAGGGACATGCTGACCCACCAACGTATGGGCTAACTTGGTCGTGCTTCGGTTTTCGACTAAGGAGGTCCGGGAAGGAATGATCAGCATGTCACAAGCAGATTCTATACGACGGCTCGGGAGGAGGGGCGAGAGCGTGACCGACATCGCGCGCAAGGTGGGCGTGTCCCGCGACACCGTCTACAAGTACCTCGCGGAGGACGACTTCTCGCCCAAGATGCCCGTGAGGGCGCACAGGGCCAGCAAGATGGACCCCTACGCCGACACCGTCCACGCCTGGCTCACGGAGGACCTCGGGGAGTGGAGGAAGCAGCGCCACACCGCCCACAGGGTCTGGGTGCGCCTCACCGAGGAGCTCGGCGCGGACGTCGCGGAGTCCACGGTGCGCAAGTTCGTCGCCGCCGAGAGGGCGGCGATACAGGCCGAGCGCGACTCCGCCGGCTACCTCGACCTGGAGTGGCCGGCCGGCGAGGCGCAGGCCGACTTCGGGGAGGCCGACTTCTACGTAATGGGCACCAAGCGCCGGCTCAGCTACTTCGTCCTGGAGTTCCCGCACTCCAACGTCGGGATCGCCCAGGTGTTCCCGGGCGAGACCGCAGAGTGCGTCTGCCAGGCGCTCATGGACATCTTCCTGCTCCTGGGAGGGGTGCCGGTCAAGATCGTGTTCGACAACGCCACCGGCGTCGGCCGCCGCGTGTGCGGTACCGTGCGGCTGGCCGAGCTCTTCTCCGCCTTCGCCGCCCACTTCGGCTTCGACTACCGGTTCTGCAACCCCCGCTCGGGCAACGAGAAGGGCGCCGTCGAGAACAAGGTGGGCACCCAGCGCAGGAACCTGTTCGTGCCGGTGCCGAAGGTCTGGGACGTCGACGGCTACAACGGCCGGCTCGCCGAGCGCTGCCTCAAGATGGCAGAGAAGGAGCATTACAAGGCGGGCGAGCGCGAGATCGACCTGTTCGAGGAGGACAGGTGCGCGCTGCGGGGCCTGCCCGCCAAGCCCTTCTCGTGCGTCACGTACGCCCGTCCCAAGGCCGACAAGAAGGGCAGGGTCAGGCTCGACGGCAAGCACTGGTACTCGACGCTGCCCGCCTACGCCGGCCAGACCATGATCGCGGCCCTGGGGGCGACCCGCGTCGAGGTCTACGACGCCGAGGGCACGCTCGTCTGCAGCCACAGGAGGGAGTACGGCAAGGCCCCGACGGACACCAGCGACCCGGGCTCCCAGCTCGCGCTGCTGTGCAACCGGGTCGGCGGCTGGGAGAACAGCAGGGTGAGGTTCGCCCTGCCCGAGGACCTGCGCTGCCACATGGACTCGCTCGGCCGCGACGAGCTGCGCGCCGAGTGCAGGCTGCTGCGCGACCAGTGGGCCACGTCGGGCTGGGAGGCGACCGTGCAGGCCGCCCAGCTGGCGTTCTCAGCGACGGGCCGGCTGGACGCCGCGTCGGTGGCGATGGCCGCCGCCAGCGCCGCGGGCGACCGCATCACCTACGACGAGCCCGTCGACCTCGCCGCCTACGACCGCGCCGTCGGGACGGTGGCCTGATGGGCGCCGCGACGGCCGAGGCCCGCGACGGGCTCCGGGCCGAGCTGAGGGCCAACGCCCGCCGGCTGTACTTCAGCGCCGAGACGGTCGACGCCTTCATCGGGGAGGCGCCGCTCGCGCAGGTCAGGGCCGTGAACTCCCTCATGGCAAGCGAGCTCGCCCTGCGCGAGGTCCACAAGAGGGACAGGATGATGAGGCGGGCGAGGTTCCCGCAGGTGAAGTCGTTCGAGGGCTTCGACTGGGGAGGCGTCACGATGCCCGAGGGCTACGCGCCAGCCGACCTGGAGTCGCTGTCGTTCATCGCGGGCGCCGAGGGCTTCGTGTTCCACGGCGGCACCGGCCGGGGCAAGACCCACCTGGCGATCGCGACCGGGATCGCCGCCGTCGGCCGCGGGGTGGAGACCAGGTTCTTCGAGTGCGCCTCGCTGGCTATGATGCTCGACAGGGCGAGCCGGGAGGGACGCCTCGAGGAGCGGCTGCGCGACATATCCAGGGCCGGCCTGGTCGTCATCGACGAGTTCGGCTACGTGCCCATAACCGTCGAGGGGTCGCGCGCCCTGTTCCAGGTCGTGTCCGACTGCTACGAGAGGCGCAGCCTGATAATCACGACCAACATCGAGTTCTCCAAGTGGGGCACGGTGCTGGGGGACGACAAGCTCGCCGCCGCGATGATCGACAGGATCGTCCACCACAACAGGCTGGTGGAGTTCGGCGGCGCGAGCCACCGCATGGAGAACGCCCTGATGCTCGGGAAGGGGGACGCAAGATGAACGTGCGCCAGCTCATGGAGTGGCTCGGCCGCTTCGACGGGGACGAGGAGGTGTGGGTGGATGTCTCGGTGCCCGAGGCGGGCTGGACGACGCCCACGGACGACGTCGCGCTCGGCACGGACGGGAGCGGGGAGCCGCACATAGCGGTCGACCTGCTCCTGTCCTCGCTCACATGGCCCGGCGTCTGGGACAGGCTCGTCGGGCGGGTAGGCGAGCTCGACAGGCTCTGCCGGGAGGACGGCTACCGCGCGCCCAGGGAGGAGGGCTAGCGGACGGCGAGAGGCATGTCCCTGGCGAAGTGTCGAAATCCTGCAGAGCGTTTTGTCGACAAACTACTTGACGAACACAACGCGGTTGGAGCGGTTGGGGTTGGCGTACGAGAAGTCCTGGATCACGCCGTTCAGCGTGGGCGTGATGAACAGGTAGCGCGAGCCCGTGGAGACCTGCTTCTCATCCATGGCAGAGGTCACCGCACGCAGCGACGCCAGCAGGTCTTCGGCGTTCGCAGAAGACAGGTCCTCCACCTTCGTGGTCACGCCCTCGGTGCCCGCGATCTGCGAGAACGTGTACGCGTCGCCCTCGGGGGCAACCTGCGTGCGCTGCAGCTCGGCTCCCGCCTGCACGAAGCAGTCGATGATGCCGCCTTCCTCCACGTCCATGACGTCCGCGAACAGGCGGATGGCCCGGTCGTAGGCGAAGGTGTGCGTCTCGTAGGACCAGGTTATGCTGCCCGTCTTGTACCCTACGTTCCTGGTGTAGTCGCCGAGTCCCGTGACCTCTACCTTGGGAATGAGTATCTCTTTGGCGTTCCTGCCTGCGCGGACCATGTTGCCACCGCTGTTCAGGCAGTTGGACACCGCAGCCCTCTGGTACACCTCGTCGAGGATGCCCGTGTACCGCTTCGCGAACTCGATGCTGTTTGCCATGTGTCAGCCCTCCTATGCGTTGTCGTTAGAATCGTCCAGACCGGCGAGCCTGCGCCAGCGTTTTAGCATCTTGCCCTCGTCGGTTGCCGTGCCCGCGTTGGGGAGCCCCGTCTTGCCCTGGGGCTTGGCAGCGGGCGCGTCGGCGAAGAGCCATGGCTCGGCAGCCTTCAGAGCCTCCACGTCGCCGCCGTGATCCGCGAGCACCGCGCGGACCGCCTTCACGTTGCGCACGCCCGCCAGCTGCAGCGCGAAGTCGATGCGGTCACTCTCGCCCTGGGCCTTGAGCTCCGCGATCTGCCCGCGCAGCTGCTTGGCCGCCTCGGCGTTCTTGGCGGCGTCAGCCACCTGTGCCTCCAGCTCCTTGATGCGACCGTCGCGCTCCGCGATGACCTTCTCCCAGTCCACGCTGCTCATCTGCGGCTTTTCTTCCTGCGCTTGCTGCCTCCCGTCGTCCTGCGGGGTTTGCGGCGCTTCCTGCGTCTTGTCGCCATGAGCGTCACCTGTCATGTCGGCCTGCCTTTCTCGTCGTAGGCCGACCGGAATCGAATCGACCCTTTTTACCTGCATCGAGATTATTGGAGCTTCACAAAGTCGCTCGGCTGGAGCCGCCATCGCGGACATTTGCGGACATGTCCTAAATCAGAGCGATATTTGTCCGTCTCGGGTGTAAAATGTCCTAAATCGATTTTGTGAAAGGTCGAGGTATGAACCAGGCAGACTTCGAAAGCCTCCTCGAGCGCGGCGAGGGCACGTCCATCGAGTTCAAGCGGTGCGGCAACGTCCCGGAGCACGACACCTTCGAGACCATCTGCTCCTTCGCCAACCGCCAGGGAGGCGACATCCTGCTGGGCGTCCTGAATGACGGTACGGTGGTCGGCGTCAACGAGAGTGCGGCCCTGGACATCCAGCGCAACATCGTCAACCGCGTCAACGACCCGCAGGCGTTCAACGCCCCGCCCCTGTTGGAGATCGAGCCCGTGCACTACGAGGGCATGACGGTCATCAGGGTGTGGGTCCCGATCGACGCCATCGTCCACAAGTACAAGGGCATCGTCTACGACCGCATCGTCGACTCCGATGTCAAGGTCGAGACGGACACGCAGCTCTCGGCTATGTACATACGCAAGCAGGAGTATTACTCCGAGCGCAAGGTCTACCGCTACCTCACGAAGGATGACCTGCGGCTCGACCTGCTGCCGCGCATCCGCGAGATGGCCGTGGCCAAGAAGGCGAACCACCCCTGGGGCTCCATGGGCGACGACGATCTTCTGCGCAGCGCCAACCTCTTCCTCAAGGACTACGAGACCGGACAGGAGGGCTTCACGCTTGGCGCGGCGCTCGTGCTGGGCAAGGACGAGGTCATCGCCAGCATCGCGCCAGCGTACAAGACCGACGCCTATGTCCAGCGCGACGACCGCGATCGCTACGACGACCGCATCGTCGTCAAGACCAACCTCATCGAGGCGTACGACCAGCTGCTCGCCTTCGCTCAGAAGCACCTGCCCGACAAGTTCTTCCTCGAGGGCACCCAGGCGATCAGCCTGCGTGACGTGATATGCCGCGAGCTCATCGTGAACACGCTCATCCACCGCGAGTACACGAGCCCCTTCCCGGCCAAGATGGTCATCAACGCGGAGGGGATTCGCACCGAGAACGCCAGCCGCCCTCGCTTCATCGGGCAGCTGACCCCCGAGCGGTTTAACCCGCTGCCAAAGAACCCTATCATCGCCGACCTGTTCACCAACATCGGACGTGCCGACACGCTCGGCAGCGGCACGCGTAACCTCTTCAAGTACTCTTGGGCGTACGGCGGCGCGCAGCCTGTTCTTAGCGAGGGAGACGTGTTCGAGGCAACGATTCCCATCCTCAAGGGCGCAGCGTCCGCAATGGGAGCGTCGTTCGACGTCGATGAGGTCATATTCCGAATGGTGACTGACTACGGGTACGCGACGGTTGCCGGCGTTGCGGCAATCGCCGACGTCACCGAGAGGACTGTGAGGCGCCACATCTCGCCGCTGGTGGCCGACGGAAGGATTATCGCCATGGGCACGACGAGGGACAGGCGATACACGCTGCCGACCGATTCGGGCGAATAGGGTCGATTCCGGACATTTGCGGACATTGTCCTAAAAGACGGGATTTGTGTCTGCTAACGTCTTCTAATGTCCTAAATCGGCCATCGTCTGCTCTTCGTACTCAGGTTCCTCCTTGGTGAAGTTTGCTGAATCGAGAATCTCATCAGCGGCAGTTGCAGCGTTACCATCAGGCAACAAGTCGCTAAGAATGGACTGGTTCTTCTTGGAGACTTGGATGGGAGAAATTGCATTGATCTTGGAAAGGGCTGAGGTCCGTTCTGAGTAAGCCATGCTCCATGCGTCGGAAAACGAAGTGCGAATTAGCATGCCAAGTGCAACACGGCGCCACCAGCGCTTCGCCGGAAACGGTTAGTGGCACCGACCCGAGAGGTACCTTGTTGGTTGTCTAGGTCAACGAGGGAACCGGAGGGGCCATGTGCCACTACACGCATCTTACCCGAGAGGAGCGCGAGCGCGTGGGGGACTGGGAGGACGACACGGTCGTGGGCCCCACCGACCCCTGCCTGGTCACGCTGGTGGACAGGAGGACCCGCTTCCTGTGCGGCGGGAAGGCGGCCTCGCGCGCCAGCCGCGACGTCGCACCTCGGGGAGTTGTTGCACTCAGCTTGACAAATCGCCTACCTTATTACGCGGGGCATTCCAAACAAGGCACTTAACGGCCAAAGGCGCATGCAAGCCCTCATTTGATGGCCGCACGGGAAGAAAATCTCACGTCTGCCCCAAAGTGGTCCATGCGAATGTATCTCATCAGCTCAAGATCCAAAGCGGCGGGCTCGAGCCCTTGGATGCGACGGACGCCGCCCTCATGTTGCCCGCGGCGGATCCGGTGTGGCCGTCGAGCTCTTCTCGCTCGTCGGCGGCGTGCCGCTCTACCTGGAACAGCTCGACGCGGGGCGCGCGGGAGGCCGAGGGCCGAGAAAAAACGCTCGCATAAGCGAAACGCCGCCTTCCTCAGCAGGCGCGAAACGCAGCCAAAGGGAGCCTGCTAGATACACCTAAGCGCTTCGGTCGCCGGCGTTTCATGCTCACAAGTTTTTCCCGCCCCTCGCCCTTCCGCGCGACGTTGCCGCACCCCATCGCGCTACCATGCATGTAAGCACCGGCATGTATAGCATCCGGGCGTAAGGAGGCGGACATGGGCGAGATCGAGGCCTTCCAAGAGGCACATCCCTCGACCCCCTCGTACTGGCGCTCCATCGTCCTTTTCGGCAAGAACACCGCCACCTACAAGTTCGCCCTGGCTGAGTCCCTGCTGGACGTGGCCGCGCAGGGCAGGGACACCATCTCCCTCCCCGAGCTCGCCGTTCCCTACGCCCGCCACATGTGCGAGCACCTCGAGCGCCGCCCTCGCCAGGCGACGGGCAACGCGGGCGCCTTCATCACATCCTGCGTCGAGTACAACTCCGGTGCCATCGACCAGGGCGCACTCGTTGATCGCACGGCCAGGGCCGGCTTCCGGTATGTGTTGGACGCTTTCCACAAAGTCAACGGCCACGACGTGCCCGACCGCTTCTTCGAGAAGACCGCGTCGGGCATCGTACTGACCGACGAGACCTTCCGCCTGCTCGAGTCCCCGCAGGCGCCGGCCCTCGCCCTCGAAACCGAGGCCCGCTGGGACCTGGTCGAGACGGCATGGAACGTCGGCATCCCCACATCCGCCCTCGCCATCGAGTACGACAGCCTCGGCGGCGACTTCTACGTGGAACCCTCCCCCGTCCGCCGGACCCCCATCGCAAAGACCCGCGACGCCCTCAACGGCTACCAGAAGGGCAAGTGCTTTTACTGCTTCGACGACATCAGCATCGACCCCGGCTCCGAGGACCTCTGCGACGTCGACCACTTCTTCCCCTTCGCCCTGGGCCAGTACATGCCCGACGTCCCGATCAACGGCGTCTGGAACCTCGTCCTGGCCAACAAGCGCTGCAACCGCGGAGAGAACGGCAAGTTCGACCGCATCCCCACCCTCGAATACCTCGAGCGCCTGTCGCGCCGCAACGAGTTCCTGATCAGCAGCCACCACCCCCTGCGCGAGACGATCATGCGTCAGACGGGCTTCACGCCCCAGGACCGCCGCCGCTTCCTCCAACGCACCTACACGCGGGCACGCGACCTGATAGGCTACCAATGGAAGACGAAAGCGGTCGGTCCGGAGGCATTCTGATGGGCACTATCGACTACTACGACACCCATGCCGACGAGTTTGTGGCCGGCACGCTCGGCGCCGACATGGGCGCGCACTACAAGAAGTTCGAGGCGCTCCTGCCCGCCCACGCCGCCGTCATGGACTGCGGCTGTGGCTCGGGCCGCGACACGCTGCACTTCCTCGCCTGCGGCTACAAGGTCACGCCCCTCGACGGCTCGGCCGAGCTGGCCCGCCGCACTACCGAGCTCACAGGCCTTCCCGTGCGCGTCCAGACCTTCGACCAGATCGACGACGCCTCCGCCTTCGACGGCATCTGGGCCTGCTCGTCGCTCCTGCACGTGAAGAAGGATGACCTTCCCGCCATCTTCGCCCGACTGGCCCGCGCACTGCGCCCCTCAGGCATGCTCTACGTCTCTTTCAAGTACGGTACCTTCGAGGGCGAGCGCAACGGCCGCTACTTCACCGACCTCACGGAAGAGGGACTCGCACGCATCGTCGCCCAGGTGCCTGACCTGCGCATCCGCGAGACCTGGGTCACGTCCGACGTTCGTCCCGGCCACGATGCCGAGAAGTGGCTGAACGCGCTCATCGTGAAGTGAGAGGGCGCGCGGGAGGCCGAGGGCCGAGAAAAACGCTCGCATAAGCGAAACGCCGCCTCCCTCAGCAGGCGCGAAACGCAGGCAAAGGGCGCCTGCTAGACGCGCCTAAGCGCTTCGGTCGCCGGCGTTTCATGCTCACAAGTTTTTCCCGCCCCTCGCCCTCCCGCGCGACGTTGCCAGACGCTTGGCCGTTTTCGCGGCTGCTAGCTGCCGGGCTGTCCAAAAGGTCCTGGTCCACCCAAAGGTGGGGGTAGTACCTTGACATTTTTTACCTCTAATAGCTGCACCTGATTCGCCAGAAAGCCAAACGCTACTGTCCCTTCGGATGGACGTTCGCACACAATCATGCCGATAGGATGTGCCAGCGGAAATCGGCTGGCAGCACCCATCAACTATTGCAGCAGACAATGTAACCATCTGTGGATACGTGCGAAGAAGTTGCAGGTTATTACCCTAGAATCAATCTATGCACCCAAAGATTCGATTGCTACGTGTGTCTGGCGAAATCAAAGGCAGCCGTTTGAGGAGGCGCCATGGCTGATACAACGCATGAAACAACCAACCCCAATACCACGAAGAAAACAAGCCTCGAGCAAGTGCAGGCGTTCGTCGAATCAAAGCGTGGCAAGAACAGTGCAAACAGCCAGGAGAAGAAGGAATTCTCGCAGCTCTGGCTCACGGCCGCGCGCGAGTGCGGACTAACCGACGGCGTCATCGACACGCTTGCCAATGGCATCTTCATCGAGGGCGCAGCGCCGCTGCACACCTTCCTGGTCGAGCAACCCTCCGTAGGCAATCTCGAGATGATCCGGTCCTCGAGAACGACGAGGAACAACAACCAAGGCAGCGCCTTGAAACTATTTATCAGTCTCCTAAGCTTTGAGCTGTCTCAACCGAGCTCGGATGCTTCCGTGCCAATGATCGTCGACGTCCTGCCGACCCTTGCCAAAAACCAGGAGGGTAAAATCTTCGGCATCCTCACACAGGCGGTAAACAAATACCTGATAGAGCCCATCGGGTCCGCCATCAAAAAGAATCACGCCAAATTCCCACCCATCCCATATCAGGCAAAGCCCGAGCTCCGCAGTGTGCTGACACCCGCACTGGATGAGATTGGCATGAAGCCGAAGATTCGTCCCGAGCAAAGGGATGCCGTATTTTGGCTCAAGGCATGGCTGGAAGGAAACGGCGCAGCCGCCGAAGCACCCAAGCCGGTAGCCCCTGCGAATCAGACGACAGAAGGGCAGATAGCCCCGGAAACATCGACCGCGATGGGGGTCACACCAAGTCAAGAAGCTCCGTCGGCTCCCTCGATCAAAGAGGTTATTGCCGCATTACGCTTGATCGACAAAGAGCTGCAAAGCGCCAAAGAGCTGTCCGAAAAACTCCAGCATCAGCTCGACCAAGAGCGCGCATCATCAGAAAACCTTCGCAAGCTGCTGAAATCGTCGCAGGATGAGGCCGCCAGTCTGAAGCGCAAGCTCGGGGATTCGGAACAGCAAGTTAATAACTTGAGCTTCGAAAACGACAAAGCCAACGATCAGCTGCAAGAACTCCAGGCGAGCCTGGATGAGGCCAACAAGATGATCGAAACGCTGGGAAAGAGTGGCTCACGTGAGAGCGACGAGGCAATCCGTAGGCTGACCAGCAAATTACGTGTCGACTATCAGGACTATCTCGATGCGGTGGAACAGCCCATGACTGTCGACCTCGGCGAGAACATGCGGTTCCAGCTTGAGTCAATCTTCAGGACCCTCAAGTCCAGCGGACTTCAGCTCTAGGGAGTCTCATGCAGGTAAAGAATCATTTCGGCATTGATTTCGGCACGACCAACAGCTCCGTCGTTCAAATCATGAGCGGCCTCGGTCACGAGAACGAACTGCGCCATGGCGATGACGAGGGTCGGCCCCTGCCTTCCATCGTCGCAATCGACAAGGACACAGGGGTTGTCTATACGGGACGTGATGCCTGGAAGAAGCGCAACGAGCTCAGCCAGTCCTGCGAGATCATCCCCTCGGTAAAGTCCATCCTCGATGACAAGGATTGGTCGAAGTTCATCGCAGGGAAGAAATGGACCGCGACGGATGTCGCCGCGGAGGTCTTCAAGGGGCTGCGCAAAGCTCTCTATTCTCACGACGTAAATATGGCCCAGGCCACCGTCGCCGTGCCGATTGGCTTCAGCCCTGAAAAGAGGGAGGCCTTGAGGGCTGCCGCGAAAAAGGCCGGCATCACCGTCGAGTCCTTCGTCAGCGAGCCCGCCGCTGCGTTCTTCGCGAATTACGATGAGCTGAAGTCGGCCGAGCACGTCGTCATCTTCGACTGGGGCGGCGGGACGCTCGATGTGTCCGTTCTCGAGCATAAGGGCGGCACAGTGCGAGAACTTGCGACGGGCGGCATGTACGTCGCCGGCGACGACATCGACAAACAGCTCGCCCTGAAGATTCATGATAAGGTCGCGCGCGACCATGATGTGCACATCTCTTTTGAAGAGATGGATGCGCAGAGCCGCGACATGCTGCTTGTTCGAGCTGAGCGCGCGAAACGCGCCTTGAGCGAGGAGGACGACACGGTCGTCTCACTCAACAGGTATGGAGAGATTGGCGCCTTCCACATCCGGGTGACTTACGAATGGTTCGCAGCAATCGTCGAATCGATCGTCGATAGGGCAATCGCCTGCCTCGAAAGCACCATCGAGGATTCGGGTGAGCCCTTGGCCAACATCGACCGCGTCGTGATGGTCGGTGGTTCGAGCAACATCGGCCCGCTGCTCGACAAGATGGAGGACAAGTTCGGCGACAAGCTTTTCTTCCCCGACGAGACGGTCTGGAGCATCAGCCAGGGTGCGGCACGTCTCTCCAAGAGGCCAGGAACTTATCTATCCGCCCAGTCGGTCGGCCTCCGCCTGGCCGACAACAGCTATTTCCCGCTCCTCAAGCCAGGCGACAAAGTGGTCGGCTGGGAAAAGGCACTCGACTTCGGCATCGTCGAAAATGCCGAGGAGCTTCGCGTGGTCTTCTCCGGCAGCAAGGACATCGACAACGACTCGGACAGGTATCAGTCGGTCGCTGTCCCCGGCTATCTCTTCCTCGAGGAGAAGCTGCGGCTCGAAGCCTACATCGACGAAGACCTCGTCTTCTGCGTTCGCATGAAAAGCACCATGCGGCAGCAAAAGGATACCGTCGTCTGGCGATATGACCGTCTGAAGCTCACATATTCGCTCGGTGGTGAGCAGGATGTCCGATAGCCCGAGGCCGACCATCGAGTTTCGCGCGAACCTCTACCCAGTGGAGACGGATCGGATCCTACGAGACCGAAAGTTCCTCGACCAGATCATCGACCCGTTTGCCCTCGAGAAGCTCAGCACCATCACGCCCACGAGGAATGAGCTGCTCAACAAGCACCAGAAGAAGCAGCTCCGTCGCGCGTCGTACCACTGCTCGCTCGCTTACGAGGACGACTACCCTTGGGGAACGATGTTCGCGGATGGCAACCCAAGGCTCGTATGCCTCTGTACGAGATTCTCATGTCCAAAGTTCAAAGAGTGCAGGCCCGATTACGTAGTTCCAGAGGAACAACTTGTCCAGCCTCCAGCGTCGAAGCCGGTTGAGAAAACCCCTGACCGCGAGCCCAAGGCACATGTGGAGGCCGTGGAACAAACCTCGGCGAAAGATCGGCAATCCGACAGGCTCGAGCTGATCAGGACCATGATCAGTGGTAATGCGGCAAGCTACAAATATTATTGGCTTGCCGCAATCGTCGACGAGGTGCATGAGGGCAATATCTCCCTCGAGTTCTCCCACTTGGCGGCACGGATGGTTGCCAAAGCCTGGCATGCGGTGGCAGCCGAAGACATGAGCTTCGGCACGTCCGACCGTCTGCCGGAGATCGTCCATTATGTGCAGGAACGATGTCCGGTACCAGCCAACGCAACGGAGGCAGAGGCGCTGGCCGCGATTGAGCTGTACGCACGACGCGACCGCGAGCTCTCCCAGAAGCTCGCGGCACGGACGCAATATGTTCCCTACCGCCTCATCGCCCCGTTCTACAAAGACCTGATCGACATCGAACGAAAGCGCGACCCGTCATGGCGGGACGCCAAGGCAAACGCAGCCATCTTCAAGTTCAATAGGAGCTATCCCGAAAGAGCGATATACGCCATCAGCCCGGATCGCGAGTCCCTCACGGTAAACCCCTCTTGGGCTGCCTTTATCCGAGAGAACATCGACGCCGTCAGGGCAATAATCCAGGGCGGCCTCGATGAGTACCTCGCTGCCCATAATCAGCCAAAGCAGAGTCCCGTGGTGACGACTCCAGCGGGAGAGAAATCCGTCGAAGCGCGCGAGGTCGAAGAGACATCCGACGCGGAATCCGTCGCAGAACCCGTTGAAAAGCCCGTTGCGGAACATGTTGCGGAGCCTGTCACAGAGCCGGCTGAGAAGCCTGTCGCGGAACACATCGACAAGCTCGTCACCAAAGAGGTCGAGCCGCTAGAGGCCATCGAGACAAAGCCTGCAGAGCACATCCCCTACGAGGCAAGCGACAAGCCCTACGACGAGGACCAGGCTGCGGTTGTCGAAGCCGCGCCAAGCGCACGCATCTACGTCAACGCCGGCCCAGGCACCGGCAAGACATTCACGCTCATCGAGAAGCTCAAGTACATGACCGATACCCAGGGGGTCGACCCTTCGGATATTCTCGTGCTGAGCTATACGCGCGCCGCCGTGGCGGTCGTACAAGACCGACTTCGCGAGGCGGCTCTCGCTGGCGACCTCAATTGCGCATGGCAGGATATCGATATCCTCACGTTTGATAAATTCTGCACGCGTCTCCTGTATTGGGTACAAAGCGAAAACCCTGCCCTTATCGCGAACAAACGCATCGGCGCAATGGATTACGACGCCCGGATTCGCGAGGCGGCGGTGCTCATCATGTACCACCCCGACTTTGTCGCGCAGTGCAGTCACCTCTTCGTGGACGAGACGCAGGACCTCGTCGGCCCGCGTGCCGACCTCACACTTGCCATCATCCAGGCGGTCCCGCAGGAGTGCGGTGTCACCCTGCTCGGCGACCGTTGCCAGTCGCTCTATGACTACCTGACAGCCAGAAATAAATCTCTCACCACTTCCGAGCAGTTTTACGACAGGGTGGTGGACGAGCTGAGGTTTGCCTCAAGGACGCTCGAGTACAACCATCGCCAGGAGGCTGCGACGCTCCCCTATGACCTCACCGGCCTGCGCCGTGAGATCCTCGACAGGGACATCGAAAGATCGAGAGCCCAGGTTTCTGAGATTCTCGATACGCTTGATTTCCCGACACAGGTGATCCGTGAGCTGGATGGCTCGGATATCGAAGATCAAAAGGGCACAGGCACCCTCGGCATACTCGTCCGCTCGAATGCACAGGCGCTCGATGTGAGCTCCCAGCTCTGGAAACGTGCCATCCCCCATCGGCTGCTCCGCTCCGAACGCAGCGCCATGCCCACCAGAAGGCTCGCGGACATCCTTGTCGACTATCCCCACGAGACCATCGACGAATCTACATTCCTCGAGCTTGCTCAGCAGCGATGCCGTATGGCGGAAGACGACGCAGCTGCAATGTGGCTCGCTTTGACCACCCTTCGCAGGGTGAGCAGCGAGGGTTTGCGATTCCGCGTGGAGGACCTGCTGAGGGCAGTTGCAGAAGAAGTTATCCCCCCTGCGCTCTGTGCGCTACCAGATCCATTGCCTCCAATCACTGTCGCTACAGTGCACGGAGCAAAGGGGTGTGAGTACGACACCGTCTGGCTCATGGCGGAGGATCTCCAGTCGGTAACGAAGACCGTGGACATCAATGAGTGCAAGGTCACCTATGTCGGCCTGAGCAGAGCGAGACACACGACCATACTGGAGTCGTGCAGCCCTGAGGTATTGCAAGGATCGAAGAAGAAACGCGATCACAAACGGCTTCTCGAGCTCGATCGCTGCTATCGGACGGGCGACAAGAAGCGCCGTATGAGCATCAACAAGGGCGATAGGAAGAAGCTCACCCATATTGAGCTCCTTTCAGTAGACGACCTCGAACCCCTGCACGCATGTGAGACAGACGAGCTTCAATTCGCCATCTCACGTGCGGACGAAGCCATAGGTATGCCCATCCGACTGGTCCTGCGCGATGGCTCAGAGGATAGATACGACGTCACTCAGGCCGAAGGCGGTCAGGTGCTGGGAAGGACGACCGCCCTCTTTGCAGACTGCTATAGGGCCTGCTACAACGCAGTGACAGGCGACGCACCCTCGCACTTCCCCGACGCCTTCGACGAGCTCTACATCGACAAGGTCATTTCCCATGTAGACAAAGCCGGCAAGGCCCCTGCCTGCGCCAAGCGCTTTGGAGACTACGCGATCTGGTACGGCTTCACCGTTGGTGGCTTCGCACACGTCGATGACTCCCAGAACTATTGAGGTGATATCAGGTGGGGACGTACGACAAGTTTTATAAGGCGAGAGAGCTCGTCACCAAGATCCTCGAGCAGGACCTTGTTGGCCCCGTCACAGAAGACGAGGTCATCCATGACCTCCCCACCACCTATTACGTCGCTGGCAAGCTCTATCCTCAGCGCACCGAGATCGACGCCTCGGAAGAAGAGGTGGAGTCGCCCATCGAGTCTGTCACCGATACGTACGACACCTCCATCTCACTCTCGAACCAACGGGAGCCCTCCTCCGTCGGCCTGACCTTTGCGGTATCTGGAAATCCAACCATCGCGGTGACCGCATCGTTCGCAACCTACGAGTACACGGGAGAGAAGAAGCCTTCCACCTACGAAGAGAAAACGGGCGAATACGCAGATGTCTGGGAGAGGCGGCCGCATTCTGGTCAATTCGCATGGAGCCCTTCCGAGGGAAACGTGAAAGTAGCCTTGGACAATGAGGCCGAGGTCGTCATCGTCTGCAGGCAGCAGATGGATGGCCTACGCATTGCCACGGCCACGTTGGTAAATACCCATACCTCCGCATCAAGGGTGCAGAGGGAGACCGCAGCGCACACGCTCTTTCAGGTATCGCTCAAGCTGACGATCTCCGGGTCTGGCCGCTTCGAGGACATCGACCTCCGCAAAGACCTGACAACAGACCCCGAGTGCCTCGAGCTCGAGTTGCTGTACCGAAACGTGGGATGTTTTGCCCAGGGACATGGCTGCGCGGTCGAATGGGATACCGACTCGCCCCATCCAAGTCAACTGAAGGCCTCGTTCATCCCCGCCTACGCGCTCAGGCAGATGCGCCCCCGCATCATTCAGGGGACGGCAGCATTCGCCATGCACTATCTCGCCTATGCGGACCGCGACGACGTGCTTGCATCCCTATCGCAGGTCGTAGATCAATATGCCGAGTGGATTGATGATATCCGCGAGAGGTCCAAGGACATCACAGATGGCCTCGCCGAAGCAGCCAAGACGAATGTCTCCCGATGCGAAGAGGCGAAGAACCGCCTGCTCGGTGCGCTGGAGCTGCTTCGTAGCGACGACCTCGCCTGGCGTGCCTTCCAGCTTGCCAACCAGGCCATGCTGTTGCAGCGAGAAAAGAGCATCGAGCGGGCCGGAGGGATCCCCGACCCTGACAAAATCGAGTGGTATCCCTTCCAGCTCGCCTTTTTCCTCCAGGAGCTCCGATCGTTCGCGGAGCCAACCTGTCCCGAGCGAAAAATCGCGGACCTGCTCTGGTTCCCCACCGGCGGCGGCAAGACGGAGGCGTACCTGGGAATATCCGCCTTCGCCATCTTCCTGAGGCGACTCCGCGACCCGCATGATGCCGGCGTTACCGTCATCATGCGATACACCCTGCGCCTCCTCACCATCCAGCAGTTCCAACGTGCCAGCCTGCTCATTGCCGCCTGCGAGCATATCCGCAAGACCGAGCATCTGGGAGGCGACGAAATCTCAATCGGCATATGGGTCGGCGGCGGCCTCACCCCCAACAAGCTCGAGGAGGCCTCGCAGGCGATATTGAACGCGCGGCACGGGACGATGCCGAACGGCGGGGACACCGATCCCTTCCAGGTGGATAGGTGCCCCTGGTGCGGCGCAAAGATCACGCCGGACGACTACGAGGTAGACGCCGCAGAGAAGCGCATGCATATCCGTTGCCCCAACGAAAGCTGCGAGTACCACGGCGATGCGGGCCTCCCCATCTATATTGTCGACGAGGACATCTACGAGCATCTGCCGAGTTTCATCGTCGCAACAGTCGACAAGTTCGCCCAGGTACCCAAGCGCCAGGAGTCCTCACGCCTCTTCGGCATCGGCACAGAGTTCATGCCGCCCGAACTCATCATCCAGGACGAGCTGCACCTAATCTCGGGTCCCCTTGGCACCATGGTGGGCATCTACGAGGCGGCCATAGAGCGGCTCTGCGAACGCGATGGCATACGTCCGAAGATCGTCGCCTCCACCGCTACGGCGCGTAACGCCGAGGAGCAGATCCACGCTCTCTATGCAGAGAAGCACGCTCAGTTCCCTCCCCAGGGCCTTGATATCGGCGATTCGTTCTTTGCCGTAGAGGCGACACCGTCCGAGCGCCCGACGCGACTCTACATGGGCGTCATGGGTTCCGGCACGACGCAATCGACCCTTCTCATCCGCGTCTACTCAGCTCTGCTCTTCGCGACGAGGTATCTGGAGACATCCGGGTGGTCCGAAGATGTCGTCGACGCCTATTGGACGATTGTCGGTTATTTCAACACCCTCCGCGAACTCGGTGGATCGCTAACCATGGTCCTCGACGAGGTGCAGAGACGCTTCTCCTTCCTAGCCGCTGCAAAGTTTGCGTCAGTGTATCCAGGAGTCGATTCCAAGGCACAGTACGGCCATACACTCGAGCTCACAAGCCGCAAGACCAATGCCGAGGTGACGAGGGCAATGTCCGACCTCGAGAAGCCCTTCCAGCGCGAGCATGCCTGCGACGCTTTCGATTTCGTGCTGGCCACCAATATGATCTCCGTGGGCGTCGACGTGGCGCGTCTCGGCCTGATGGTGGTCGACGATCAGCCGAAGTCGAACTCCGAGTACATACAAGCCACGAGCCGTGTCGGCAGGCGCAATCCCGGTCTCGTCCTCACGGCGTTCAACGCATCCCGATCGAGGGACCGCTCGCACTACGAACAGTTTCTCAGGTTCCATAGCTCGCTCTACCGTAACGTGGAGTCCACGAGCGTCACGCCCTTCTCCGACAGAGCCCGCGACCGCGGCCTGCAGGCAATCCTCGTCATGCTGTGCCGCTACCTCGTCGACGGTCTCAGCGAGAACAACCATGCCGACCGCTTCCGTGCGGCCGACCCAGCGGTGGTAGAAATCGAGAAAGAGATTGTCTCCTACATTGCGAAGATCGATGAGGATGAGGCGCGAGAAGCGGAGCGGGAGCTACGAGAGATCGCACGCGATTGGGAGCGCCGCGCGGAGCAATGCAACCTCATCTACACAGGCCGCAAGGACATGCCCAATGTGCTGCTGAGACCCGACACCGAAGAGGACCGCTTCAGAACGATGAACAGCATGCGCAACGTCGAAGCCGCATCGAACGTCTACCTGATGTGAGGGGTGTGGGATGAAATTCGGAGCGAGCAAAGAAACCTCCAAGAAGGACAACGTCGGCCAGCTCAGGCGGACCCACCTCCTGACCACCAATGGCCCGGGCTCCCTTGTCGACCTGCCCGATTACTCCGTGATCATGGGGGCGACCGACTACTGGTCCCATCCCCTCAAGATCGCCGAGCCGCGTCTCGCTTTGCTCCTCGGGGTGAAGGATTTCCGCGAGCCGGCTGTCTCCGGTGACCTCCATAAAGACCCCGGTGTCGTGCGGGCATTTCGGTTCCCCTATTGGCACTATTGCCCGAACTGCGGCGCTCTCGGTCCCTATTGGGCCATCGGCGACAAGAAGAAGACGAAATGCGCGAAGTGCGGCACACCACTCGTGCCCTCTCGCTTCGTGATGGCCTGCGAGCGAGGGCATATCGAGGATTTTCCTTATGAGCGTTGGGTGCACAACGGGTACCAGTGTCCCTCGAAGACCAAGACGCAGCCAAGAATGAAGGTAGAATTCGCCACCGACAGGAGTGGACTCGACGCGATTCGCATCACCTGCCTCGAGTGCGGAAAGTCGCGGACGATGGCTAACTGTACAGCCCAATACGCCCTCGGCAATATTCGCTGCAATGGGCACAGACCCTGGGTCGGCAACAAAAAGGAAGACAACGACCCGACCCCCTGCGACGCTCCTGTCAGGGCGTTACAGCGCGGCGCCTCCAACGTGTATTTCACCGTCACAGCCTCCGCCCTCACCATCCCCTCCCGTCAAAGCCAGCTGCTCGAGGACAACTGGGACAAAATCAAGAGGATCTGGTCGCGCGACCGGCCCGAGGAGGACAAGAGAGAGTCCCTCCAGGACTTCTTTGAGGACGAGATGGCGGAAGAGGGTATCTCCATCGACGAACTGGTCAGCCAGATCGAAGAAAAGCTGGGCTCTTCCTCCAAGCTCAGCATCAAGATGCAGGACATTTTCGAGAGCGAGTACCTTGCCCTCACAGCCCCCGACACAGACGCCGCGCAACTGAAAACGCAGCATGTCGGCACGCCAGATGCCTTGGATAGCCTCATCGACGACGTCATCCTAGTCAAGCGTCTCAGGGAGGTGCTCGCCCTCAGGGGGTTCCGCCGGATCAAACCGACCGAGGGCGATGATGAAGAGGCATCATCGGACGAAGCGAAAGAGTTCATGCCCCCAAGCGCCGGCAAGCTGGATTGGCTCCCCGCCATGGAGCTGCTTGGCGAGGGCATCTTCATCAAAGTTAATCTTGGAGCGCTGCACGACTGGGAAGCCACCGTCGGCAACCGATACGCTGCCATGGGACGCAGGCTCGCCGCAAGCAATGTGACGTGTGAAAACTTCTCCCCTGCCTACGTGCTTCTGCACACGCTCTCTCATGTGCTCATCCGTCAGTTGACGCTCGACTGCGGCTATTCGAGCTCCTCCATCAAGGAGCGAATCTATTCAACCTTCCCCGACTCCGAGATCGAGATGGCAGGTATCCTGCTCTACACGTCTTCCTCGGATTCAGACGGCAGCCTGGGCGGACTCGTGCGTCAGGGCTTCCCCGACCGTCTCATTCATACCTTCGAGGGGGCTTTGAGCAATGCGTCGTGGTGCTCGTCGGACCCCATCTGCTCGGAATCCACGGCACAGGGCTATGACTCGCTGAACTATGCGGCGTGCTACGCCTGCACGCTCCTCCCGGAGACAAGCTGTGCCATGCGCAACTGCCTCCTCGACCGTGTCTCGCTCGTGGGCACGATCGACCATCCCGACCTAGGCTTCTTCAGCCAGATTCTCGAGAAGTGACTTACGTTTCATCGTAGACTGAATTAGTGGATTTCTACCCCATGCTCATTCAAAAACTTTTGTAGCAGCCTTTTCTTTGCCTGGTCATTTCCATATCGCCATGGTCTTCCAAGCACTTCAGTCATGATGAATGCCTCAGAGACGAGAGAATGGATATCGGTAACCTGCGCCGTCAATGGCTCCGCACCATCGAGCTTACGCATCATTCTTGATATTGCGCCTCTTATCGAGTCGGTGTAATACATCAGAGAACGATCTTCACTAATCGGGCTGGCATCGACAATGGCATCCTCGATATACCAGGACTCGACCTTATTTGCCAATTCATAAAGCCTCATCAGGGCTTCGTAGAGGGAATCAATATCATTGCAGGTGGCGATTGCCTCTGATGGCAGCCGCCTCAGATACTCCGCGAGTTGGCTCCAGTCGCGCCAATCGCTGTACTTTGGCTCGGCGAGACCGAATGAACAGGTCAGCAGGCAAACTGCACTAAATGTACCCTCGCGCGTCTTCTCGAGAATAGTTAATTGCCTCTTGAGCTTGAGATTTCTTCTTCTTTCTGAGGCCATTACATCGCGCATGAATACGAGGACAAAGGACGTCAATAGAAGGGATACGAGATCCGTTATGACACCATCGGGAGACATCAGGCCGTCCCTTAGCAGCACAGATTGGACTGCCAGATAAAGCACCAGGAAGATAGCCAACAATACAATCCAGGTACGTGCCATAACGAAAAGACGTTTGTAAAATCTAAGCATCCGACGTATCGGGAACCAAGATTTACGAACGTAAAATCGCAGCCCATCAATCAATGAAAGTTCGTATTTGCTGTAGTTGTGCCGAACAATCAATCTGGCATCCCCTCAAGATGTACTACCGTACACATACCCCTCAGCCCTCATAGAGGCCACGGCAGACGATTTCGATATCGCGATCGTCGGCTGAGCCATCCTCGAGATAGTCGCCATCGATGGCATCGAGCATCGTCTGCTCCTTCTCGGCGAGGCGGTCGTAGATGTTGGCGTCGAGCGACCAGGTTTCCCCGCAATTCTCAAACTCAGTGCGGAGGAAGTGATACTGGGTGTACTCGTCATCGCGCAGTCCCAGACGATTGATGCGGTCCTTCGATTGAAGGAGATGCACGAGGTTGTAGCTGTACTCGAAGTACACGGCGTCGTGACAGACGTCATGCAACGACACCGACTCCGCGAGGGTATGTGGGTTCGTAACAAGTACGGTCGTTATCCCCGCATGGAAGCGATCCAGGGTCCGCGCCCGCTCCTCCTGAAGGACCGAACCGTCGATGTACTCGGCGGAAATCCCACGCATGCGCAGCTCATTGGTAATCGTCATGATGTTGCGCACGAAAATGCACCAGACGATAACCGGTTTGCCTTCGTCCGTCAGGGATGTCACGAGGTCAATGCACGTACGCATCTTCTTCGTCTCCCCTACTGAGGTAAGCAGCTCCGGCACCCTCTCCGAGTAGTCCATGAAGTCGATATCATCGATGTCGGCAAAATCATCGCCATCATCGAGTACCCACCTGAAGTCTTCCGCATCGAGTTTATCTGCGAGCATGGCAGGTGATGACTCGAGCTGAAGCGTACGGATGATAAGGGCAAGCGGCTTCTTGCGATAAGCCGACTTGAGGATGTGCAGGAGCTCATTCTCGTTATCTGATGCCGCGATATCGACGAGGTTGTCCGGCAAAGGCCGAGGCACCATGAGGTCGTCTTTGTTGGTGCGGCAGAAGAAGGGACGGATTCGCTCGTTAATCTGCTGTCGCAGCACATCATCCGGCTTCTTGAGCTCGCCGGGCTCAAAGCCAAAGAAGTCATCGTACTCATCCGGATACATTAGATGGAGCATGTTGTAGATGTCGCAGTAGGTGTTGGGAATCGGCGTACCAGTCAGCGCCACCACGTATTCCGCACCCTCCGCAATGCGAAGGCAATCCGTCGCACGCTGGCCTCCGATGGCTTTTACGCGATGTACCTCGTCAAACGCGAGCAAGGTGCGCGAGGAGACAAGACGGGCGAGCTCCTCCACAATCGGGCCGACGGACTCATAGTTGAAAAGGAGCAGATTGTTGCCACCGGTGTCGTAAGCAACGGTGGCACGCCTTCGCTTGGAATCCAAGCCTATATATTTCGGGTCATGCAGGTTGAAGGGTTTGCAGGGGTCCTTCTCCCCCAGTGTCTTTTCCCATTCGCTCGTCCATGACCCGAAAGCGTTCTTCGGGCAAATGACCACCAAGCGGTCGACCGCACCGATAGCGTGCAGATATGCATACATGCCGAGTACGGCTGCCGTCTTACCGGATCCAGGCACGGAAAAGTCCGCCGACTTGCGCATCGTCGTCATGAAGAACGCATCGCGCATCTGGCGATCGACGAGTAGACGCACCGTTGCCGCATCTACGACACTCCGAAATTGTTCTAGCGCCCCTGCCATGCGATCGTCGTCATGTTTGATGGACATGCCGACGCGCGAACGCTCCTCGATGTGATTCTGTTTCCCCGCGACGAAAGCATCAAAGCTCGCATCGGTCAGTACCTCGTACCCACGCGATTTCGCCTTTTCAAGCGAGGCGAGGACGTTGAGGCAGCCGCGGTAGTTGAGCTCCGGATCGAAATAGATCACGTTGCCGTCGACATGATCCGTGTGTGCACGTGCGATGCGCAGGCGCATCTTCCATGTTGAAGATCCCAGGAAACTCCCGATGGACTCACCGGATAACGTCGCCGCCATCTGCCCATCGTATGTGACCAGGATCTCTGCCATGGGTTAGTCCGGATTGCCGTTGATGCTCTCGGTGAGTTCCGCACAGCGCTCTACGATTTTGTCGAGCGTTGCCAATGCCTCGCGACGAACATCTTCGGAAGCCTTGCTCAGAATCAGCGGGTCCGCATCCTCGAGATCGGTAAGTGCGCTACCGATCTTCATCGCCGGAGTTGTGATGACCTTCTCCCGCTTGAGCTTTTCGGTCGCCTTCTCCATCGGCCGCTTGAGGCCTTCGGAGAATGACGGTGTGGCACGGACCTTGCGGATGCGTTCGACAGTCATCTCGTTGCCGTCGTTGATAGCATCGACGATCTTCTCCGCGACTTCTTCTTCCTCATCGAGGAAATCGTCGGTGTAGGACGAATTTAGCACAGTCTTGAACTGGCGCACAAAACGCGTGATGTCTGCCTGCGGCTCTACGAGCATGTTCGCATAGATGAGGCTCTTCACGCGCTCCCGTTCTTCCTCATCCTTGCATTTCTTCAGAATGCCATCGATTTCGCCGATCGGGCCGGAAAGCGAAAGCTCGCGCGCGATATGGAACTCCTCCGGCGCACCAATGAAATCAAGGAACTCGACCAGGTACCCCGCCTGCGTCATGTACTGCTTGACCTCAGACTGCTTGAGGTTGCAGCTTCTCGCATACTCATCGGGCGTGAGGAGCCGGTTCTTGAGCAGGTCGAGATAGACGCCGACGAGGCGGTCTATGGGGTCGTAGGGCACGCGGGCTTCGCGGCCATGCTGGATTGAGAGCTCGAGCATCTTGATGCGTTTCGGGTCGGCCGCCACGGCCGTGTCGAGGATGATGGCCTCAAACCAGCTGTACCTCGGGTCGTCCTGCGCAAGCCGCCTCAAACAGGTGAAGCGACGGTTGCCATCGACAATCATGCCGTTCGTCAGGACAACACCCGGTTCCTGCTGACCGTTGAGCTTGATGTTGTTTTGCGTCTTGCGGATGGCATCGGGATTGCTCGCGACAATATAGCCTTCGATGACGTCGTTATAGTCGGGGACGGAGGGGTCTAGGTCGGTCCCATGTTCCGCGCGGTATAGGCTCGTCCAGCTTGCGATGCGGTCATTCTGATAATTGAAGAACAACATATCGAGTTTGATGGCATGCACAGGATAAGTGTCCGTATTGCCGTCGATGGTCAGCTTTCTATTCTGATCAGTTTTTCGGACAAAGCCCTGAGCTAATCCATCGTTGAGGAGATCCATCTCTCAACCTCCGTCCTATAGGCATCCCTATCCGGATAGACCCTGTCGATGTCTTTATTGAAATAGACGCCGGATCGCCCCACCGCATTGCGCAGCAAGGCGAGATCCATGTCGATACCATAGTCCCGCACTAAGACATCTGCGAGGTCAATTAGGTCAATTGCCCCGAGCTGATGCACGAGCATCTCGAGAAACGTCGGCCCCGACAAAGGTAGCGATCTTACGCAGAAGATTGCGACGCCCGCAAGCGATCCGCTACGCACTCGCCTATCGGCCGCAAGCAGATTTTCATAAAGGCAGTCATCGACACCGTACTCGTCGCGCAGGACATCGAGCACGCTCGTGAAGTCGAATAGAGTCGAAAGGCTCTTGACCGTAAAGGGCGCTCCCTTCGGAATCGCCGCACACACCTCGTCGGCATACCCTCTTACCTGGAAGGGCGTGATGCCGGTACTTTCCTGCAAACGGTCCAGGGTGACATACGTGTCCTGTGCCGTCTCGAGCAGCTCGCCCGCCCTTCTCTTGAGGTCGAGTTCCGCTCTGAAATCCGGGTTGGCAAAGACCGCCTCGCCAAATCCTGGAGTACCGATGCCAAAGTTCTGATGGCGGGCAATGAGATCTCTGAAGTACAGCCTGGGGTTGGTGCCGGTGCGGAATATCAGACCGCCGGATTCGAAACGGTCGATAGAACGCAGCGCCTTGTCCGACACAGACAAAAGCGAGTTATGGGGATAGCGGGTCCTGAACTGCATCCTTACGTAGGAGGCGTCCAGACACTCTCCTTGTGTGATCTGCCGCAGGTATTCTCGCTGCTCGTCGGAGAGTTCAACCTCTTTCACGGAGTAGAGGCCGTTCATGCGATACAGCGCATAGTCGCCGAGCCAGACCATGACAGCCGAGGCGGACACGCCATACCTGCGTTCGTACTCAACGCTCAGATCCGCCCCAGAGACGGGGGCCATCTCCTGCATGAGGGCAAGCACCTGATTATGGCGATCGAAGTCGCCGAAGCCGAGCATGGGCATGTGGCCGATGGTCATGCCCTCAATCGTCCTCGAAGACGAAATCTTGCGCAGCAGGGCGTGGAGCTCGTCCGCGCTCTGCAGGTCGTATTCCTCCATCAATGAAGGGAGGGTCCGCCAGAAGTACTCGGCCGAGTATTCCAACCCATCGTGGGCGGCGGGAGCGATGCCCGCGATAAGCGCCGTGAAGTCGCGCTCGGACATGTCGTAGTACCTGATGGAGGAATCGCGTGGAGAAAGGAATTTCTCCGACCTGCGCAGGGCCAGCCTGACCGATGAGTCCGTGAAATTGAGGCCGCGCGTATTGCGGAGACCGTGGTCCTTGAGGAAGTCATCGTACAGCTCGTGGAGGAAGTCGAGCGTGACCGGCTCGTCCTGGAGGAGCTCCGAGCCGATGTAGTCGAGAATGGAGCCTCGATCGGCGTGTACCCGCGACGCACCGACGGTGATCCACTCCTCTTGGCCGGCTGCGGCCAGCTTCATTTCCGCGGCCTTGCGTATTTCCTCGGGCACGTCTGCATCGACAGCAAGGTATTCTGCCGACTTCCATCCTGGCGAGTACATGGCAGAGAGGTACTGCCAGGATTCCCGCTTCTCGCCCGTCAGCTCCACAAAGAGTTCTTCGGGCAGGTAGTACGTCTTGTACAGCCTCGCGAAGCGCTCCTCTTTCACGTGGGGGAACATCTCGCGGGCGGTCTCCCATCGCTCCTTGGCGGTCTTCTCCGGGATCCGAAGCCGATGCGCGCAATCCTTCAGGCTAAAGCCATGCACACGCAGCTGGGCCACCTCGCGAAGAGGCTCATCGAGAAACGGGAGGAAGTCGTCGATCGAGATGTCCACGGCTACTGGTAGGACTTTCCGTAGTCCCGATAGATCTGGTCCGCCGTCTCGTAGTCGCCTTCCGTGATCTGTATCTGCACCGCGGGCTCTTTGAGGTCGAGATAGAGATACTCCCCGTCCACTTTGTCGACCGCCTCGATGCGACGGAAGCGGTCTCCGAACTCCCCGACATACTTGACATAGCCCTTCAGCTTGGGGATGGCGTCGGAGAGGAAGGAGCCGTGCGGGTCGACGATGGAGGGCACGACGGTGCCGTCGCTGTTCTTCGAGAAGAAGATGAAGTCGGGCTGCATGGACCGGTACATATCGCCGTCGAGCCAGGGGATCTGCAGCGAGTACTTCCCCGCCCCTCCGGGGTTGCGATACCAGGCGACCAGGCCCTTCCTCTTCATCTCTACGGCGAGCACATACTGCTCGTCCTTGTTCAGCAGGGCGGGTACGACATGGTCGTCGCCATAGGAGAGAATGTGCTTCTGATAGGTCGGCAGGGGCACGGTCTGATCGTTCTGCTCGATGCACGAATCGACCTCGCGCGCCTCGGGAATGACCATCTCGCTCAGCTGTGGTTTGGTGGACTTCGCCTTGAGTTTGTCGAAGGCCGCCTGCGCATCCTCGGAGAGACTGGCGATCTCGTCGCGATACTGCGAGAGCAGGCCATCCGCGCGATCCTCGCACTCCTTTTGCAGGTCCTCCTTGATTTGGGGCACGCGAGAGAGCGCACCGACGGTCGCCTTAGCCTTGAGCGTATCGCGGACCGCCTCGTTGATAAGGACGTGAGCGGCATACTCGCGCGTCGCCTCGTGCCCGAGCATGCGCTGAGTATCGCGGTAGGCGTCCTCGACGAGAGGCAGGTCGGCGCTGATGTCCATCGCGCGCTCGTCCACCGTCTTGTCGATGCGGGATGCCGTCATCTCCCTCAGGCTCGCAGTCATGACGTCATCGAAGGCGCTGCTGTACTCCGCCTTGTACTTCTTGCGCTCCCAATCGAGGAAATCGCACAGCCATTCCTGTTCATCGTGGTCGGCGTCCTCGCTCACGCCGTTGACGGCGAGGGAACCGGTCACCTGGAAGAGACGGTCAGTCTGGCTCGCGGTACTGCGCGGGGTGATGACGGAGGGGAGGTTCTTGAACGCCTGGCGTACGCCATCGCCGAGGCTGCTGTCCCATTCCACCGTGACAGGCGTCGTAAGTACGCGACGGGCGGGATTCTGAGAGACACCCTCTTCCGCCTCATCTCCGTTACCCATGAGGGACTCCGCGACAGCCTTGGTCGTCGCACGGTCGAACCTCGGCAGGTAGCACGCCACAGAGTTGAGCAGCTGGTCGGACTCGATGCGGCGCGCGAGCGGGGTGCGCACCATACGACCGATGATCTGCGTGATGATGGTGCGGTCCTTGGCGGGGCGCATGGAGTACAGCACTTCGGCGCGCGGGCAGTCCCAGCCGGTGGAGATGGCCTCCTTGGCAAAGACGACCCGGACATCGCTCATGTCCTGCACACGTTGCGGCTCGACGTACTGGACGATGTATTTCGACCCACCGAGGCTCAGGTCTGCATGGTCGCCAAACACGTTCACGAAAGAACGGGCGCGATCGATGCCAACAACCTCCTTCGTTATCTGGTCGCACAACTGATACAGCTCGTCTTCGCTGACCTTGTTGGGCACCTGTACGACCATAGCAGGCACGACCGACTTGTCGAGGCCCTCGCGCTTGCGATACGCGGCCCACCGTTCCGTCGCCTCATTGAGGGACTTGCAGGCCTCGCTCAAGAGGGCAGTGTCGAAGGAGCCGCCTTCATCAGGGATCAGCAGCTTGATGGTGTCCTTGAGCAAGCCGGACTCTTGGACGTCACGGGGGTCGACCTGGACAGCCCCGAAGGTTGTCCGGTCCATGCGTCCCTGCATGGCGAAATTGAAGCGATCGATGGTGGCAGAGATGCCAATGACGATCGGCATCGGCTTCTCGCCCTCGCGCCCATCTATCAGTTGCGCGTAGATAGTCTGCTGCTCGTTCGCGTCGCTCTTCTTCTGCACGCCGAGGCCGCGGTGCGCCTCGTCGAGCATCATGTAGAGGTGCAGGTTCTCATCATTAATGGAATTCTGTATGGTCTGCCAGAGGGTGTAGTTACGCCCGTCTTTCACCTTCACAAGGTTCGAGCTCTTCGAGAGCTTTTGCCGATTGAGGAAGTAGACGACGTTCTTGTCGAAGGTCTCCTGATCGAATCCGTCGTCAATCGTGCGAAGCCGAGTGAAAGTCACGTCTTCGGATGCCTGCATGAAACGGTAGCGTGTCTGCTCGTTAAGTGATGGGTCATCGGTGACCCAAAGGACCGTCGCGTTCGGATCGGGGTCAAACCCGTACTCATCGTTACCGTTGAAGAGCGCCTCGATAACGGCTGCGGCGATGACCGTCTTGCCGGACCCGGTGGCTGCAGAGAGCGCAAAGCTGACAGGTACATCGCCCATGTCGTAGACCTTGCGGGCCTTCCCTATCGTCTGGAGAATCTCGCGGGTGGCCTTCTCCTGGAAGTCCTTTAACGTGAATTTCAAGGCTAGACCTCCCCGTGAGAGAAGCGGAACGAGCGCAGGTAGCTCTCATAGAGGCGCACCGGTTCAATGCCCTTGGGCAGCGCACGCACCACATCCTGGAAGCGGCTGTCCTGGTCGGTAACGACGTAGACAACGCGCAGCCCCTCTTTGTCTTGGATGACGTCAAGGAATTTGGATGCGTAGGCGTAGTTGAAGAGCACCGCATAACGCTCGGAGATATCGAAGTCTCGCTTGCGGTCTTTGATGATGCGTCCCTCGGAACCAGCACGCATCCAGAGCAGCGGCGCAATCTCCTCGAAGGCCTGGTCAAGCTCCACCATCATCTCGTCCTGATAGGTAAGATCGAAGAAGACGGCATTTTCTTCGAACCCGTCGGCCATGGGGAATTCGTCCGTAAACTTGTAGTCGCCCTTGATGGGATTTCCCTCTGGAGTGAGGCCAGTGATGGCGGCCCTCACGCGCGGCTTGGTCACGTACTCGCAGATACCGTGCGCCTCCCACTCGGGATCACCCTGGCGTAAACCCTGCTTGGTGAAGCGCTTAGCCTCATCGTCGGAAACCTCGTTGTTGGTCACGCAAATGCAGCGTCTGTGCCCACCATCCTGGCGGTTAAGCCTCGTAACGGCATGGGCGGTCGTGCCAGAACCGGCAAAAAAATCTAGGATGAGAGCGTCGGGCTTCTCGCTTACGAAAAAGCGCAATGTGTCCTCTACCGCATAGAGAGACTTTGGAAATGTAAAGCGTTTGTCGCCAAGAATGGCGGTTAGCATGTTAGTCCCATTACGGCTGGAGTCGTGTGCGGATATCCGCCATTGTGTACTCGGAATAAATTTTTGAATATATTCTTCATCGGACACGATGATAGATCCATCTTCGCGATGACCTACCACGGGGAAAAGACCCTTCTCAACTTTCTTCTGCTCTCCTGATTTCAAATAAGAGATGGCCATGCCACGCTTTGTAAAACCACCAAGCCTAAGGTATCCGCGGGAATGAGCCTCACAGACGTAATCTTGATTTACTTGCCAACACCCTTCAGTGAAATCCGTATGTATCGGCCAAACAGCCACACAACCATCCGGAGCAGGCACAGAGTTCCTGTCTTTATCGATGTCGATAGAAGGGCCAACTCCCATGAAGCGTTTTCCGTCAGCCGAAACATACAACGGATAAAACAAATTGGGCCTATCGCTACGCATGTTGTTCGTACCTGTTCTTAGTAGCGAACACCAATGAAGCGTCTTCTTTGTAGTAGTGCCTACCCCCAGCCACTCGTCACTTAGCGCTTGAGCCTTAGGTGAAGCATCACCTAGCATTACGTAGTAGATATATTCATCGCTACGGCTAAAGCCGCCGCTTCGCGCTACCCCCTGTGGGTTAATACGGCATGAAATCATCTGGATCCGTGCATCAGTAAACATCTGCTCCAGTAAGAGGCCGACCCTCAAGTACTCCTTCTCGTCAATTGTCAAGATAAGAACCGATTTGCTAGGATTCAACAGCCTCTTCGCCAGCTTTAGTCGACGCTCCATCATGGCGAGCCACTTGGAATGCGCGTACTGATCGTTGCCGTCCACATAGTCGTTGTTGTACTTCCAGTCCTTGGCACCAGTGTTGTAGGGCGGGTCGATGTAGATGCAATCGACCTTGCCCTCGTAGGGATACATGAGCGTCTCAAGCGCATGGAAGTTCTCGCCGTTGATGACCACCTGGTAGGGCTTGTCCCCACCTCGCTCAACACGCCCCGTCTCCTTGAGCCCGGGATAGATAGGGTCTTTGAAACGAGCAACCACCACGAGATCGTCCATATTGGCGAACATCCCCTGGGACTGCTCTTCCTTGTTTTCGACTGCTGGCATCAGGCGTACGGTCTTACCGCCATCGTCGATCTCTACGACATGCCACAGCACGTGACTGTCCGCCGTCTCCTTCTCCCCGCGCGGAGGCAGCACGTTCACGTAGTCGCCCAGGCGCACGGGACGGTTCCACAGCCTCACGCTCTCAGGAGTATGGCGCTCGAAATTGAGGCCAAAGGGACGGCGCTTGGCATACTCGCTCACCTCGTCGTTGAGCTCCTTGGCGAGCTCGGGATTGAGCGTACCAACCTGTTCGATGAGGTCAGACAGCCTGGACATAAGGCACCCTCCTGAGGTAATTGCGCATGTACCTGTTTAGTTTATTGCAGCTTCATCGTGCCCTGCTCAGGAAATCGATGACAGACGCGTATTGAGTGTTCCTTGTGCGGGACACCCGATATCTTTTTCGGCAGGAGGCGCTTGTCTTTGCTTAAGCGGATTGCATTCATCGATTGGCAGTCGGGGGCTGGCAAGCAGCACGACTATCCTTAGGGTATCGCAGACAAGCGCCATGAGTCGACCTCGGAGATGAGCATGGACAGCGAAGACAAGCGGGACTTGTTCGACCTCTACCTCACAAACATGCGGGAGTTTAGGAGGCACGAGCTCTACAAGTGGGACGCCCTCGTATGCTTTCAGCAAAACTGGGACCTCGATGCCCCCGATCTCCCCGACATGCTCAGGCGCTCATGCGCGAAGACTGGCAACCTCCTTCAATGGCGACGATGGTTCCCGCTCGATATCCTTATCGAATTCGCCAAGGATGATTCGGAGGGTGTACGGGCGGCTTTGCGCAATCTCCTCGATGGCAACGATGGCGATCTGATAAACAGGCTCGCCAACTTCTCCGCCGATATGGACATGCGGCTTCAGCGTCACAACGACCTTGCTGTAGCAGCTGGAAGGGAACCCGCGAAGAACCACTTCCAGGACACCAGATCGATGAGCGTGTATCTCGCGTTTGCCCATCCCGACCGTTATTTCCTTTACAAGCACTCTGAATACAAAAGCTTCGCGGCGAGTATGGGCGAGCCCGTGCCTATGAGTAAGTTCAGCAGGATGGTCGAGTACCAGCACCTCTGCAGCCGCGTGCTGCGCGCCCTGCAGACGAGCTACCCCTCGATAATCGCGGCAAGTGACGAGCTCCTGACCGATGAACAGCGCACGGCAGACCCCGAGCATCACCTGCTCGTCCAGGACATCGCATTCTTCTCGGAAAAGTGGCATCCCAATAAACCTGAGGAAGAGGAAGACGAGCCCAATGCGGTCTCCTTCGATTTGTGTCCTCGTTACACCAAAGACGATTTCCTCGAGGATGTGTACTTGAGCGAGGGGCGATATGACGAGCTCGTCGCCCTCCTCCGCCGTAAGCGCAACGTCATCCTTCAAGGCGCCCCTGGTACCGGCAAGACCTACACGGCCCGGCGTCTCGCCTGGTCGCTCATGGGCGAGAAAGACGAGTCGCGGATGGGTTTCGTCCAGTTCCACCAGTCCTACTCCTACGAGGACTTTGTCATCGGATTCCGTCCCGACGGTCAAGGCGGCTTCGAACCGCGCGAGGGAGCCTTCCTCTCTTTCTGCAAGCAGGCAGCGGAGGATCCTGATAGAGACTGGTTCTTCTTAATCGACGAGATCAACCGCGGCAACGTCTCACGGATCTTCGGCGAGATGCTCATGCTCATCGAAGGCGATCACCGGGGCGAGGAAATCTCCCTCTCGCTCGATGGCTCGCGGGCATCCGTCCCGTCAAACATCTACGTCGTCGGCATGATGAACACGGCAGACCGCAGTCTCGCTCTCATCGACTATGCGCTGCGCAGACGCTTCGGTTTCTTCGAGATGGTACCGGCTTTTAGCAACCCCCATTTCGTACGTGACCTCGCCTCGACGCACTCGGAAAAGCTGACCGAACTTGCCCAGGCCGTAGACAGACTTAACGGCAGAATCGCCAAGGACCCCGTCCTCGGGCCGGGATTCGAGATCGGGCATAGCTACTTCCATTTGGATGCCGGAGACGACGGCGACCTTGTGGCAAAAAGCATTGTCGAACACGACCTCGCGCCGACCTTGCACGAATACTGGTACGACGATGGCGAACGTGCCGAGCACGAGATCTCCCTGCTCAGGGACATCGTCAAATGAGAGACTGGCCCGACAGGATCCCGCTGCTCAACATCTACTACATGATGGCGTATGCCTGGGAGGCGGTCGACCTCGTCGAATTCCGAAATGTCGCGGCAGAACGCTTCGACAATGCCGCCGATCTTATAGCCGCGATCCTTGCCCAAGGCATCTCGACTCAACTCGGACGTGGCCTTTATCGCGAGTATGAGCCGCGGATGGAATCCCTCAGCACCATTCGTGGTCGCGTCGATGTCTGGCAGACCTCAACGCCGCCCGCATCAATCGCGGGCCAAGCAGTCTGCACGTATGAGGAGTTCACCGAGGATACCGAGCTCAATCGCATCCTCAAGGCGACATGCCTCAGGCTTGCAGCCTCCCCCGCCGTTGGACTCACCCGCCGACGACAGCTGAGGAGCCTGCTCCTACCTTTGTCCGGTGTCGCGGATGTCGACCCGCGGCAGATTCGCTGGAGGTCACTTACATTCCATCGTGACAACCGGTTTTATCGCTTCCTGATGGGCGTCTGCTACATGGCGCTCAACGACATGATCCTCTCGGGTACGGACGGACCGATTCCCGCCGGATCATTCCGCGACAGTCAGGCGCCCAACCAGCTCTACGAGCGTTTCCTCCTCAACTACTTCAGGCGGCATCATCCTGAGCTGCATCCCAGCGCCACCGAGGTCGGCGCTAGTCGGGCAAACCTCCCCGAATTCGTTCCCGCGCTCTTCACGGACGTCACGCTTAGCACCGGTTGTCAGACCCTTATCATCGATGCAAAGTGCTATGGACATATCTTTTCGTCACACTACGATCGCCGGATCGTCTCGCCAGCAAATATCAATCAAATCTTTCATTACGTGATGGCCGCGGCTGATGAGCGCCCAGCCCAGCGCGTTTCCGGCATGCTGCTCTATGCGAAAACCGCTGATGAGGACATCGAGAGCGGCACGTGGACTGAACAGGGCCACGATTTCGAAGTGAGGCTTCTTGACCTTAATCAGGCCTTCGACCGTATTGCCGCAGACCTCGACGCTATTGCCGCCGCGTACCTGACCCCCAGTTATTAGAACACTAGGGGACGACGTCGCGCGGGAGGGCGAGGGACGAGAAAAACTTGTGAGCATGAAACGCCGGCGACCGAAGCGCTTAGGCGCGTCCAGCAGGCGCCCTTTGCCTGCGTTTCGCGCCTGCTTCGGGAGCCGGGGTTTCGCCTATGCGAGCGTTTTTCTCGGCCCTCGGCCTCCCGCGCGCCCTACAGCTCCGTGTACTTCTTCGACGGTGACAAGCACCGTCACCTGTCGCGTACGTTACCTGTCACTCTTGTCCCGTGTCGAGCCTCGCGAGGATCGCCGCCACGGACTCCCCGTCCTCGAGGCGCGCGACGGCGAACGACTTCTTGCCGGCGTCCTTGAGCGAGGCGCCGACGAGGTAGCCCTCCGTGTCGTCAAGGATCAGGAAGCGGTCATGAAAAGCTGAGGTCCTACGCACCTCGAGGCGCGGGTACTGCGCGTTGAAGGCCTCCACATCGCGGACGGTGAGCCGGGCGCGCGGATGGGTCCATATGGTGGCTGCGACGCCGTCGGCCTTCTTGGCCAGGATGTTGAGGGTGCCCGCATCCGCGTAGCCGTCGACGAGCACAATGCTCTCCCTCGCCCGCCGCACGAGGCTCACCAGCAGCTCGAAGGCGTCGTAGACCTGCCCGTCGAAGAAGACCTTCTGGCGCGGCGCCTCATGTACCTCCATGTAGTCGAAGACCCGCTCGAAGCGCTCGTCGGTCGTCCTCTGGTACTCGAGCTGCCGCAGCTCCACCGCACGGATCTGCTCGAACATGGCGGCGTTGCCCGCGATGAAGTGCCGCATCTCGACGAAGGCATCGATAATCCTAATGCTCGTCTCTATGGCCACATCGCTGCGAAGCACTGAGGTAAGCATAGAAACCCCTTGCTCAGTGAACACGTAGGGAAGATATCTGCGGCCGCCGCGGCCCCTTTCGTTTGAGGTCACAATTTGTGACCTCAAAGAGTCAAACTCTTCCCCCGAAAGCTGAAAACGGTAACGCTCGGGAAATCGCTTGATGTTGCGGCTGACCGCCTGGTTGAACGCTTTCGTTTCCACCCCGAACAGCCTTGCTAGGTCGCTGTCCAGCATCACCTGCACTCCGCGCACGGTATAGATGAGGTCGCGGATATCCGTTTCGCTCTCCAGGGCTATGGCAGTAGGTTCTTCCTGGGCCTTCCCTGCATCCAAAGCCTTCCCAGCCACGCTATCTCTTTCACCCATCCCGCTCCCCTCTCCCGCCTGCACCGTCGCACTCGCCAATCGGCGCGAAATCGTCCACTCATTGTATTCGTTTTGGTCGTTTTGATCGTTATGCGGTATGCTGATAAAAGCAATCGATATGGGAGGCTCTAATGACGGCCGAGACGAAGGGCGGATCCGCGGCGCTCGTGGCGCCAGACGGCACCAGCACGCCCCTGACGAATGAGATGTACGAGGCGCTGGCCGCCCACGCGCGGAAGCTGGAGCGCGCGAAGAGGCCGGCGGTCATCGCCGTGGACTACGTCAGCACGGGCGAGGCGGCGGCCCTGCTCGGGGTCTCGCGCCAGACCCTCAACCGCATGCTGGAGGCGGGCGAGATCCCCTACGAGCGCTACGGCAGGGGCCATCGGCGCGTGCTCAGGTCGGACGTGCTGGCGTATCGCGAAGCGTCAGCAAGGTAGAGAGTGCGCAATGTCGTAGCGTGTCACGCCCTTGTCACCTTTCACATGCGTGTCCTGTCTGAGGTACCAATTTGGCACCTTAAAAGCTGCGTCACTCCCCCGTCCCCTGTCATGACGCGCGGGAGGCCGAGGGCCGGGAAAAACTTGTGAGCATGAAACGCCGGCGACCGAAGCGCCTAGGCGCGTCTAGCAGGCGCCCTTTGCCTGCGTTTCGCGCCTGCTTCGGGAGCCGGCGTTTCGCTTATGCGAGCGTTTTTCTCGGCCCTCGGCCTCCCGCGCGCCCTACAACTCCGTGTACTTCTTCGACGTGCCGCGGGCCTTGTAGCCCCGCGCGGCACTCGCATGCCATGACCCACATAGGCGGCTATTTTTCTAAATTCAAGGCGGCTTTTTTTGGAGCGCGGCATATAACCCTACGCGACTAGCCGACGGTGTCGATGCAGCTCGCCACGGCGCAGCAGCAAAGAACGATCACGATGAGGAAGATGATGGTGAGCACGCAGCCCTCGGCGCAGCCGCCGGGCTCGTTGCCCCTGTTGTTGCGCGGCTCGTCATCGCCGGCGGAGAGGGCCGCGCCGAGCCAGAGTCCTGCCAGGAAGTTCCACATGGCACACCTCCATCACGCGTCCGACCCGTATGCCAACCCTACCACAAGCCCGCTCCCCCGCCTGTCCCTTATGCGCTCCTCGATCGTGTCCTGCCACTCCTCGAGTTCGCGGTCGAGCATGGCGTCGATGGCCGGGCCGTCGGGATCCTCGCCCCGGGCACGACGGCCCTTCCTTCCCACGGCTTACGGACAGCTGACGCGGCTTTGCTAGCATGGGCGCACCGACACGAAAGACGGGGGTACGCATGACGGATGGCAGCGGACACGGGAATGGCGACGGTCACGGCGGCGGCAGGGCGCGCAGGCTCCTGGTATTGGCTCGCCTGGCCTATGTGTCGATCGGCCTAGGCACGGCGCTGGCGATCTGGCTACCCGACCCCGACTCCTTCGCGGGCCCGGTCGCGCAGTTCGCGGCCGCTGCGGCGCCCTGGGTGTTGGTTGCGCTCGGCCTCTCCCTCTGGTTCGCCAGCCGCAACTACTAGCGTGTCAGTCCCCCGTCGTCTGCCACGCGGTCACCTGTCACGCCTTATCGCTTCAGGTTGCCCAGCAGATCGACGCCGCGCTGCGTAAGGCGATACCTCTGGTTGCTGCTCTGCGGTTTGTGCGGGATGGTCATCTCGACGAGGCCGGACTCTAGGGCAGGGCGAAGGTAACGCTCCCTGAAGTTCCTGCGATCCGAGAGGCCGATTGCCTGCATGAGCGCCGCGGCACTGACATCGTCGCGTCCGATGTGCGAGAGAAGCTTGCGAACTTGGGGGGTGACTTGGTCGACTTGGGGGGTGACTTGGGGGGTGGCCGGATTGACTTGGGTGGTGGCCGCCTCGTCGTCGGCAGCCTCACGGGCCCAGGGCACGTCTCCCTGGAGATCCTTTTTATACTGATCAATCTCCGCGGAAAGGA
>Ga0256404_1002942_pt1 | contig 36140 bp, 48 predicted proteins | sample RumenRJG_01DNA_FD_185990 | JGI IMG/M metagenome (GOLD analysis project Ga0256404, IMG submission 185990) | Bovine rumen microbial communities from Lethbridge, Alberta, Canada - RJG_01 | ecosystem: Host-associated > Mammals > Digestive system > Stomach > Rumen | place: Canada: Alberta | collected... | reverse complement strand
AATGCCGATGGCATCGATCTAAGCGCTTATGACTTTGCAATCCTAAGAAGCAATTATGGCGAAATTGAAGATGAGAAGATTGAATACTGGGTCAAGGCATGTGAGAAGGCAGGAATCCCTTATGGCCTGTACTGCTATGACTATGCCATCGATGACGATCAGGCAGAAGCAGAAGCCAAATATACAATCGAGATGGCCCAAAAGTACAAACCAGAACTTGGCGTGTGGATCGATATGGAAGACGAGGATAAGTATAAGGAAAAAAGAGGAGCCTGGACTAAAGAAAGAGCCTTACGTACATGTGAGCTCTTTTGCAAGTGCGTCCAAAGCGCCGGCTTCTACGCTGGTATCTACTCGTCATCCTGGGTCTTCAAAAACTGGCTTAATAGCAGCACGCTCAATCAGTATGATAAGTGGGTTGCCCAATGGGATACCAATGATGGCGACTATCATAGTGATACGTCAAGTATGGGCACGATCCATCAATATACATCCGTAGATAAGCACTCTGGCATCGGATTGGATAAAAATGCGATGTACGTTGATTTTGATCACTACAAGTCTAAAATTGTGGAAAAACCACAAAATGAGCCAGAAAACGTACAAAAAGATGAAAGTAAAGAATCGGATATCAAAGAGCTAAACGGACTCATTGGCATATTGATAAGCATTTTAAAAAAATTACTTAGTGTTTTTGGAAAGTCGGGTGATTAAATTGGCGCTCCACTACCGGAAGAAACCAGTGGTCATCGAAGCCATGCAGTTGAATTTCAAGAACCGTGACAAAATTATCGATTTTGGTGAAGGCAATATTACGCTAACATGGCGTGATGGATATTTAGAAGGTGCTTATGTTAACACCTTGGAAGGAGTGATTTACGCAACTTACGGCGACTATATTATCCGCGGTGTAGACGGCGAGTACTATCCGTGCAAGCCTAGTGTATTTGAAAAGACTTACGAGCTTGTGGAAGATATTTTTTAGCTTATGTTTTTGTCCGTTTCTAAAAACGGCATTGTTGAATCAATCAACTATTTTCTATCGAGTAAAAAAGGGATGGCCTTAGCGGTCATCCCGATTTTTTTTGTATTATAATGGTAAAGCGATATTAGTTTGTAAATTGACCTCGGGTCGGAAGAAAGTCTATGCCAAATTTTGACATAGGTTTTTTCTATGCTTATGTCATGAACAGATAAAAGCACCGGTATTGACCGGTGTTTTTTAGAATTAATACAACCGTTTGTATAAGTCGTCGACAGTTGTATTCATAGCAGATGCCAATTTGACAGCGTTGGCGACTGACATTTTAGCAAAATCAGTTCGACCTTTTATAAGATCGCGAACAGTTTGCTCAGGAACGCCTGCCTTTTTTGCAAGGCTTGCTGTCGTGTGCGGCCAAAGATCCGCAAATCTAAGGCAACGCTCGATGCCCATCAGGTAGCATAACGAAGCATAATTGAAATATGCGTCGGTTGCTTTTCGGAAACCTTTAACACGTTTTTTGCTCACAAAGGCAAACGCTTGTTCGTTAAGTGGCATGTATTCGCCTGTATCAATGCAATGCAAAGCATAATTGCCATCGATTTCTACCAATCGAACATGGTACTCTTTGTACGCATCTTCGATATTTTTTGACCGTACAAGATCACTTAATTTTGCTCGTTGAGACTGCCAATAATCAACAGTATTCTTTTCAGATTTGCCGTTGATTCGCAAGCCGGATTGCAGATCTTTGATTGCATCACGGAATGCCTTGTCAAGCCATTCATAATCGTGAATGGCGTGGGTCATATCATGCAACATTTCGCTTGGATTATAGTTTTGTAAAAATGTTTCATTGCTAATTCTTGTCATAATTTTTCTCCTTTTCTGTTAATCCTTTGCCAATACCTTGGCCCCTTCGATAATGACTTCTCCAAAGTCATTTCCTTCTTCGGCATAGTCACCACCAATTAAATATAGATGATCGCCCTCATAGTGCTCAACACTTTCAAGCGCCTCTTCGACGGTATCTTGTGTAACTGCGATAGCACATGTTCCATCGAGTTCGCCATAATCCCAGCAACCAAGGAACCCGTTGTAATTATCAGATTCGAATGTGTCATCATCGGATTGTGGATCTTGGTACCATTGATGGCTGTTCGCTATGGTATCACCGACTTGATAATCCGTGTAGTCCATCCGTAATCCGTATACGGAATACTCATCTTCTTCTACGATTTTTCTAATATCTTCCTTGGTCATGATCTATGCCTCTATCTTTCTACACCCATATACTACCACGGTATACCGTGGTATACAAGCACAAATTGCATTTTTTTGAAATTTGTTTTAATCGTGATAACCTTACACCGATATAGCCCAAAGTTACACAAAAGCACCACAAATACACCTATATATAATATAGGTAAGGGAAAGCCATATTCCCTTTCTTAAAACTTTCTTGAAAACGCCTTGGGTAAAATTACGATACCTAAGGCGTTTTCATTTGTCTAAAAGGCTATCAATTTATATCAAAGCCCCACAAAAGCCCCACAAAAGCCCCACAAATTAGATGGAGTTAACCGCATTCAGAAGCGTAGAAACATCAAGATGTGTATACACTTTTTCGGTCACATCCATCTTGGCGCTATGCCCGAGTATCTTCTTGATCACTACAGGCTTGACGTCTGCTTCCGTAAGCATGCTTGCACAGGTATGCCGTGTATCATGCGGTGTATGATGCATGCGCAGTGATTTGAGCACTGGATCCCAATGATACTTTCGGAAGGTGGTATATGTGTAAGGCCGTATACCGTCACGACTGATAAGCGTATCGGCACCAACAGCCATCCAATCCTTATAAAAAGGTAAGACCTTATCGGCAATCGGAACCATACGGATACCACTGTCGGTCTTGGAGTGGGTCACATCAAAGTATTGTTCATCAAGATGCACATCCTCGCGTCTAAGACTGAGAAGCTCATCGATGCGCACACCGGAGTAGATCAGTGCCAGTATGATGCGCACGGTATTGTCATCCGTATGCTTCCATAGACGCTTGATCTCGGTGGCCGTGAAGCGATCATGCTCGGTACGGTTCGGGTTCTTGTTACGATACCTCGATAAATCTATGTATGACGACAGGTCACGATCGGTGATACCCTGACCGATAGCATACTTATACAGGGCATTCATCATGGATTTGAACCGCTTTAAGGTCGGCGCGTTCTTGCCGGATGCATCAATGGACCGGATGATATCCTGGACTGTGAGGTCCTTGAATTTCATGCCGTAGACAGGTTCGAGGATTTGGAAGGCCGCACGGTAGCCTTTTTGCGTCGAATCCGAGACGATCGGGAAGTGATCGGTCGACCATTCGTCATATACTTCCTTGACCGTCATGACCCTCTTTTCGAAGCCATACGGCGAGTTGTGATACGACTGAAGAAGTTCAAAAGCATCGGTCCAGGTCTCTGCATATCCAACTGTCTGGAACTTTTTTCTAACTTTCTGAACATCCATGTCTAATTCCTTGCCTACCAATACGCGTGCTCGGTATGGCTTTCTTCTCGTACCGGGAAGCTTGTCGATCCAACCAAATCCGTTTGGTAACCTTCTTAATTTCTTTGCCATGTTTGTACTCATTCCTCTCTTTGTGTTAAAATGAGCACATAAAAAGACATATGCTTGTGGAGCATTCTTTTTATGCGCAAGCCCTCTATGACGAGTACCAGTCGCCAGTGAGGGCGCTTTTTTTTATTTGTCTTCTAGAATATCATGCGCTGTCTTTTCATTGAGCACCTGTTCCATTTCTTCTACATGCTTTCGTGTTTGGCTTGTCTGTTCAATCAGTTCGCCAAACGCGAAGATAAGTGTGCAGGTGATTGTAGATTCAAAAAGATATCTAACAAAGATTGAAGAGTCGAACTCGGTCGTTGTTTCTGGTTTTTCATCATCGCTATAATTATAATCATCATCACTATAATCATAATCATCATACAAATTAGAATAATCTGTTGTTTCCACGTACGATAGCATTATCGATCCTGCGACGGCGATCACGAATAGAAAGATTGAACCAAATTTCAAGATCTTAGCAATAGTGTTTTCAGTTTTCATTTTTTCTCTCTCCTCACTGTTCAATACTGAACTTAAATTTATAACGTCCAATGATTCGGAAACACTCATTGGTTACGTCTACCATTATTGGATCATACCTGTCATTGGCGGACTCCAGCATGATCATGCCATTAGGCAGATGCCTATATATCTTGCAGTACGCCTTCTCGTTATCGATACAGAAAGAGCCTATCATACCGTTCTCCAAGACTGACGTACGCTCGAACACAAGCACGTCACCGTCCTTGATGCCTTTATTGATCATACTGTCACCATGTGCAGTGTTGGCGAAGTACTCCACACCAGGTGTCAGATATTTATCCGGTATGGCTATATAGTCTTCTATTTCATCATCAACAAACATACCACGACCACAAGATATACTTGTGTATAAAGGAATGTTTTTAAAAGTCCTCTTGGTCTTAGATCGATCAACGTCACGCAAGTAATCTTCTTGCTCTGCTTGCTTAAACAAATAATATAACTTCGCTCGTTCGTATGGATCTGTCACATCCGGATAGAATGCATCAGGTATTTTATAGCACGAATTGTTTAGCCATTCCTCATAGTCGATTGGATCGTCTTCCCAACCCATAAGAAATGCTGGTGTTGTATGGAGAGCTTCTGCAATCGGCTCTAATACATTTGTTGGTAGCTTTTCTATTGACCCCTTTTCATATCGATATACAGTTGTTCGGTCTTTACCAATAGCCATCCCTAGATCATCAGCCGTCATCCCTAATTCTTTTCTTCTCTTTTTTATTCTTTCTCCGATACTCATTTTTTTTGTCTCCTGGTTTTATTATAATCGCAATATTGCGACAATTCAACAGTCACAAAAGCATAAATCGCATTTTTGCAATTTTTATATTGACTTAGAAGTCTACAGCATGTACCATATGGTTGTGGCATAAATGCGACAAAGAAAGGAGGAGAAGAGTATGAATGCCTTAAAATTCCAACAAGTATTAGATAAAAGAGGACTTAAAAAAGAGGATTTAGCTAAAATCATCGATAAAGACAGAGCTACTATATATCGCAGATTCGCTAATAAAGGCGATAATTTCACTGTAGAAGAAGCCCAAAAAATAAAAGAGGCTCTGGACTTAACAGATGAAGAAGCTATTTCCATTTTTTTTGATTAGCTAGTGGCATAAATGCCACAAAAAATTAAAAGGAGGATCACAAATGACCAGCTACAAAAGTGAATTAGAAATTGGGCTTCCCTATGAGATCAGCATAGTGGTCAGAGCCTACATGAAGGAAAAAGGTAATGTCTCAAGAAAAGACCTAGAGGCCCTTATGGACAATATCAACCAAGTAACTAGGTCCACAACATATGGCGTCTTTTGCGCTTTATGCCAAGAAGACGCGGATAAAAAGGATGAACACAAGAAATTATGAATTACGAATTTATGAAAAGAATAAATGACCACCGAATTCAGAAAGAAATTGACGCCCGAATTGCTCAGGACGCTCTTCGAGAAAAGGCGCGTCAAGAAAAACAGGACAAACGTGACGCTTTCATACTGATCACGGCATTCATAGTATGCACACTTGTGATAGGACTTTTAGGCGGATAAGAAAGGAGGCGATCGGAATGATAGAGGATGAACAATCACTACGTAATGCGATTCTAAAGGCAATCACAATGGGCGAGGATAAGCAAGCAATCTGTGATGCGCTTCTATTAGCATTAAAAAAGACACGACACCTACACGATCTTGTCGGGCTTAAGTATACCAAGATGGATTGTAATGGTGATGAAATCGTAGTAGCCGAATTCGAAAATGGCCATAAGAAAAAGATTTGTGTCAATCTCGATAGCGGCATAGCCATGATCGCAGATATAGCAACCAAGATTCTATAGAAAGGAGGTGAGAGCCGTGAGAATTACCGTAAACGAGGCGGCCGACATGTTGGAAATGAGCCCGGAGTTTATCCGAATCGCTTTGCAGCAGAAAGCATTGCCGATCGGTATCGCGATCCGGATGCATGGTAGTACAAGATACACGTACTACATCAATCCACCGGATCTGGCCAAATATATGAATATCTCACTAAAGGAGCTTGAGAAAAGAAAAGAGCGACTACACAGATTCGAAGGACGTAGCGCTCAGTTGGATATGTAAGTATCCAACACCAGTATAGCACAAATCGATGCGCTCCGACCTGTCGATGGTCGGAAACATCTGTAGCAACCATGTACAACCATGTACAACCATGTAATCTCTTCCTAATCAATTACTGACCATCGGCAGATCGGGGCGCATCGAGAAATAGAAAGAAGGAAAAAATATGGATATCAAATTAAATATCGACGTAACAGATCGTGCTTTAGAGTTCAGTCGCAATATGGGAAGCTTATTCGTCAACCTAGGTGTGATCGACAAGGAAAGCCTAGAGAGGTCGGCCAACCGTCCTGTCCAGAAAGCACTGGATGAGCATGCCGAAAAGGTGAGCCATGAGCCACCAGTGGATGCACCGTGGAATACCGACCCTATCGAGCCCGACAATTTGAAAGTTGAACCACCAACAAAACAAGAAACAAAGAAGTACTCAAAAGAAGAATTAAGAAAGTTAGGTGCCCATTTCATCCAAAAAAAAGGCGCGCCAGCTTTTAAAAAGATCTTGACTGACTTCGGGATCGAAAAACTTAGTGAATTGAAAGAGAAGGATCAAGAGGCCTTCGTGGAGGCGCTCAATGCCTAAGCAACACGCGCTCTTGTCCGCATCATCGTCAAGCAGATGGCTCAATTGCACGCCGTCTGCCGTCCTTGAATCTCATGAGCCGGACACATCCAGCCCATTCGCCGAAGAAGGCACAAGAGCCCATGCCCTTGCCGAAAAGAAACTGAAATCATGGGTCAAGTCAAAGCGGAAGACCCACTTCAAAGCGGACGATGGAGAAATGGCGGAGGCCACTGATGGATACCGCGACTATGTGATCGAGGTATTTAATGGCGAGAAGAAAAAAACACCGGATGCCGAGCTTCTCATCGAACAGAAACTTGATTTCTCAAAATGGGTGCCGAACGGCTTCGGAACAGGAGACGCAGTCATCATTGGCGACGACACGCTCCACATCATCGATTTCAAATACGGCAAAGGTGTAAAGGTATCCGCCGAGGACAACTCGCAGATGCTTCTTTACGCGGCCGGCGCACTGGATGTATTCGGTGCCCTATACGACTTTGACAAGATCACAACTCATATATATCAGCCAAGGATAGGTAACATTTCAGAATCTACTATTACAGTATCGGCATTGGAAGACTGGCTCGATACGACGGTCAAACCAAAAGCGGATCTCGCATCAAAAGGTGACGGAGACCAGAGGCCGGGAGACTGGTGCCGATTCTGCAAAGTCCGCGCCAAGTGCAAAGCCCGGGCGGATTTCGATATCGAGGCGGTCAAGGCCTCTGGATTCGATACCGACCCGAATCTTCTCGATAAGGAAGATATCGAAAGCATCCTTCCAATGCTCGACGAGCTCCAATCGTGGATCAAGGACCTAAGCCAATACGCTCTCGATCAGGCTCTTGACGGCGTGAAGTATCGAGGCTTCAAGGTCGTCGAAGGAAGAAGCAACCGGAAAGTCATTGACGATAAAGGCCTCATCGATGCCCTGCACAAGATGGGCTATGAGGATGATGTGATCATGACCAAGCCAAAGCTACAAACCATCACGGCATTGGAGAAGGCCGTAGGCAAGAAGATGTTCACAGGCATCGCAATGCCGTACATCGATAAGCCAAAAGGGAAACCAACGCTCGTACCGGAAAGCGATAAAAGACCGGAATACAGCTCCGCGGAAGACGACTTCGCGGATGATTTGCAATAAGGAGGAAAATACATATGCCAAATCAAACCCACGTAAAAACTGGAGAAGTACGCTTCTCATTCTGCCACTTATTTGAGCCCTCAAGCTTCAACGATCAGAAGCCCAAATACTCACTATCTATCCTTATCGATAAAAGTGATAAGGTCACGCTTGACGCGATCAAGAAGGCCTATGAAGCCGCCAAACAGCTAGGTGTTGAGCGATATGGAAAAGGCTTTGCTTCCAAAGCAAGCCCCCTTGTCCGACCGGTCGGAAGTAACTACGGTCTTCTTAAGGATGCGGATCAAGATGATGAATTGGCATCCGATCCAAACTACGTCAACCATTTTGTCATGAATCTGAAATCGGATAAAGCCCCTCAGGTATTAGCGCGTGAGACCGGACGCAAAAGACTGACCAAGGAAGATGGCGGTGAAGACATCGTCTACTCCGGATGCTTTGGAAAGGTCACTTTCAACGTCTACCCATACCAGAATGTCGCCACCGGTATCTCGGCCGGGCTAAACAATGTTTTGAAGACAAGAGACGGCGACCGATTCGGCGGATGGACATCCGCAGAAGACGACTTTGCGGATGATCTTGAAAATGATGACATCTACAGTGACTTGCTATGAGAAGGATAACAAAGCTGCATATCGACTTAGAGACCTACTCTGACGTCGATATCGGAAAAGTTGGTCTGTATAGATATGTGGACTCAGATGCTTTCGAGATCCTGCTACTGGCCTATGCGCTTGATGACGGACCCGTCGATGTCATCGACCTCACAAAAGAGGAGATGCCGAAAGAACTTATTATGATGCTGACAGATGTCGCATTCCTTAAGGTGGCGCACAACGCCGCCTTTGAAAGGGTCTGTCTATCCAAGTATTTAGGCGTACGTATGCAGCCTGATGAATGGGAATGCACGATGGTCCACGCCTCGATGCTCGGCCTTCCGGCCTCGCTAAAAGACGTAGGAAAGGCGCTCGGACTTCCGGAAGATAAACAGAAGATGTCAGAAGGAAGAGCGCTCATAACCTACTTCTGTAAGCCATGCAAGCCGACCAAGGCAAACGGCGGAAGGACGCGAAACATGCCGACCGATGCACCGGACAAATGGAAAACTTTCATCGAATACAACAAACGGGATGTCGAGACGGAGCAGGAAATTGACAGGCGATTGAAGCGGATACCGATTCCTGAATCCGAAAAGGCGCTCTACTGCCTGGATCAGAATATGAACGATCACGGCCTGACGATCGATAAAAAAATGCTCAATATCATCATCGAGTACTCTGACAAGTACACCAAGGCTTTGAAAAAAGAGGCCGAAGAACTGACCGGAGGAGTCAATATCAATTCGATTATCCAATTGATCCAATGGATACGGCAAGTGGAAGGAATCAATCTAGAATCCCTCACGAAAGAAGACGTCACTAACCTATTAAAAAGAGATGATCTAGGGCCCGACACAAGACGGGTACTTGAGATACGGCAAGAGGTCGGCAAGACCTCGATTCGAAAGTATAACAAGACCCTGGAGGCGCTATGTTCAGACGGACGTCTGCATGGCGTCCTTCAATTTTACGGCGCGGGGCGTACGGGCCGATGGGCTGGGCGGTTACTGCAAGTACAGAATCTTCCACGCAACGCTTTTGATGATATCGGTTTGGCGCGTGATCTGGTCCTGTCGCAACGATGGGACGACTTGGCCATGCTCTATGACTCGATCAATGACGTATTCGCAACGCTCATACGAACGATGATCATACCGCCTGAACACTATGCCTTCGCGGTCGCGGATTACAGTGCGATCGAAGCGAGAGTAATTGCCTGGCTCGCCGGAGAGAAATGGCGTCAGGACACCTTCAGAAATGGCGGAGATATCTACTGTGCCTCGGCCGAACAGATGTTTCATGTGCCCGTCGAGAAGCATGGACGCAACGCCCACTTGCGCAAGAAAGGCAAGGTCGCCGAACTAGCGCTCGGCTACCAAGGCGGTGTCAACGCAATGAAGCGGATGGGCGGCGAAGCAATGGGAATGTCCGAAGAAGAAATGCTCGATATCGTTCAAAAGTGGCGAAAGAAGTCACCTCACATCGTGGCCCTGTGGAATCGAATTCAAACGGCCGCGATCAAGACCATTGAATCCGGCAAGGACTCCCATGTATCCATCAAAGAGTATGACCCGATCCGGGCTCGCGAAAACGAAGAGCGGACGGGTGCCGAAAGAGGCACTTACAGTGATTACTTTGGTAACGGAAAAGAAATTCGATTTCATATGAATTTCATAGAAAATATGGAATTTCTTCAGATATATCTGCCATCCGGGCGATTCATATGCTATGCCGATCCACAACTGGAAGAAACTGAGCGAGGCTATCAGATCGCCTATATGGGTCAGAACCAAACCACACATAAGTGGGAGCGATTAAAGACCTATGGCGGCAAACTGACCGAAAACATCGTCCAGGCCATCGCACGTGACTGCCTGGCGCTTACATTGATGCGAATATCCAAGACCGGATACTGGACGGTCATGCATGTCCATGATGAGGTCATCGTGGAGGTACCGAAGGAGAAGGCAAATGAGTGCCTTGAACGGATAGAAGGCATCATGGCAGAGCCGATACCATGGGCGCCTGGGTTGATACTGACAGCCGACGGCTTCACGTCGAATTATTACAGAAAGGATTAGCTATGAAGTGCAAAAGAAAAAAGCGCAAATTTTATATCCTTACACCGGATTACGCGCACGTGATCAAGGAGCTGTCATTTACAGATATGGCCAAGGCGTTAAATGTCGGTACGAACAATCTAGATCAGACCCTGGTCAATAAAAAGAATCTGTTCAAAGGCAAGTATCCAATTGCGGAAGATTAAAGGGGGGGGGACAGTTGTTTACTTTATACACGGCCGATTGCCGCGGCAATCCGGCCAACAATACATACAAAAATGAGATCAACATATCAGAAAACCAATCGGGTTACAAAGACCTTAAAGAGGCGGTCAAGCACGACTACGTCGGAGCGCAGTACAAGGACAACAAGCGATCCATAAGCAACTTTATAGGTTCGAATGTGATCATCCTGGACTGTGATAATGACCACTCTGAGAACCCTATGGACTGGGTACGACCGTTGCAGGATATAAGCAAGGCTTTTCCGAATGTCAAATTCGCGATCCATTACTCAAGAAGCAACATGGTCAAGAAGAAAGGAAAGGCGGCGCGGCCCAAGTTCCACGTCTTCTTCCCAATCGAGTGGACAGATAACGCCGACAAATACGCGGCGCTAAAAAGGAAGGCGGCGAGTGTCTTCCCGTATTTCGATGCCAATGCGCTGGACGCCGCGCGCTTCTTTTTCGGTACGGAGGATCCGGAGGTCAATACAAGGCTGACTAACGACCTGACGCTTGACGAATTCTTTGCCAATACGCCTGAAGCGGATGCCGAATTTGACGCCCTGAGCGAAGAGGATCAATCGATCATCGCCAAAGTGGAAGAGGCTGACTACATCGCGGAAGGAAGCCGCAATGACACGATGCATAAGTATGCCTGTGCCGTGCTCAAAAAGTATGGCGACACCAATGGCAAGGCGGAGGCAAAATACCAGGAGATGCTTGCAAAATGCGCCCCACCGCTACCGGACAAAGATCAAGTGACCATCTGGAAAAGTGCTTCAAAATATTTTAAAGAAACGATATCGAAATCTCCGGATTATGTATCGCCGGATGAATTCAACATGGACTTTAAATATGCACCGGATGACTACTCCGATGTCGGACAGGCCACGGTACTAGCTAGAGAGTACAAAGGAAGTATCCGATACTCGCCGTCGACCAACTTTATCGTCTTTAATGGAGCGTACTGGGAAGAGTCCAACCCAAAAGCACAGGGCGTCGTGCATGCTCTGACCAAGATGCAGATGAAAGAAGCAGACGAGGCACTAGAACAGGCGCAGAATACGATCCAATCCGAAGGCGTACAGGATCTGCTTACCAAGAACGGTGATGTACGCGCCGGGGTCACGCTTTCCATGCGTCAGCATGCTGCACTGGTCAAATATCAACTGGCCAAAAAGTACCGCACTTTTGTTGAGAGGCGACGCGACTCAAAATATATCACCAATGCACTGAAAGAAGTGCAGCCCATGGTCGAGATCGATCAGAGAGACCTGGATGCCGATGAATTCTTTTTAAATACACCTTCCAAGACCTATGATCTGCGCTACGGCATCGATAAGCCTCATGAACACGATCCGGAGGACTATATCACCAAGATCACGACCGTCGACCCCAGTGACGAAGGTATGTCCATCTGGAAGGATGCACTGGATACCTTTTTCTGCCTGGATGATGATCTTATTAATTACGTGCAAGATATCGTTGGCCTGGCGGCCATTGGAAAGGTATATCTGGAGGCGCTGATCATCGCCTATGGAAGCGGACGCAATGGAAAGTCTACCTTCTGGAATACGATAGCCCGTGTCATGGGTACGTATTCGGGCAATTTATCGGCCGATACACTGACTGCCAATAATAAGCGCAATGTCAAGCCGGAGCTTGCCGAAGCCAAAGGCAAGCGGCTGATCATATCGGCCGAACTGGAAGAAGGCATGCGTTTATCAACATCGATCGTCAAACAGCTGTGTTCGACCGATGACGTATATGCGGAGAAAAAGTACAAGGACCCCTTCGCATATACACCGACCCATACACTTGTCTTGTACACTAACCATTTGCCAAAGGTCGGATCACTGGACGAAGGAACATGGAGAAGATTGATCGTCGTACCGTTTGGCGCATCGATCGAGGGAAAAAGTGATATCAAAAACTATGCGGATTATCTATATAAGGAGTGTGGTGGTGCCGTACTGAAGTGGATCATGGAAGGCGCCCAGCGGATCATAAGCAAGGATTTCAAATTGGATCCGCCTCAGGTGGTCAAGGATGCGACCGCGGAATATAGAGAAACCAATAATTGGATTCGTCAATTTCTGGACGCATGTTGTGACATCAATAAGAAACTTATCTGCGGATCCGGGTTGCTGTATCAAACATATCGAAATTTTTGTGAAAAAAATGGCGAATTCGCAAGGTCGACAACTGACTTTTATCAAGCCTTGGATAAGGCTGGGTTCGAAAGAAAAAGGACAAAAAAAGGAATTAAAGTAGTCGGATTGGATCTAAAAGAAACTTTTGAATAATTAAAAAATCCCTTTATATAAAGTAAAGGTGCAGGTCGGTGAAGGTCGTACCTAAAACCCCCTATGGAGACTTTTTAAAAAACCTCCCAAAGAGAGGTTTTAGAAAAGACCTTCATCGACCTGCACCCATCAAAAAAAAACAGGAGGAAAAATGTTAGAAAAAGAAGTAGAAAAATACCTTTCTAGGCAGTGCCGAAAACGGGGATGGATGTGCCTCAAATTCGTATCACCATCCACTGCCGGAGTGCCGGACCGTATCATTCTTACGGACCACTGCACGAAGTTTGTCGAATTGAAAAGACCGAAAGGCGGTGTGATATCGCCATTGCAGAAAGCCACCTTTGAAAAGTTCGATCGGCATGGTCATCCAGTGGCTATCGTCCGCAGCAAAGAAGATGCGGATGATCTGATCGGGTCGCTGGAGAGGTCTGAAAAATTTATCAGGTGGTGCGATGAGATCGATTGAGTTCCATCCGCATCCGTATCAGGCGGATGCCATCGAGTGGGGACTGACTCATAGACGGTGTGGTCTATTCCTGCCGATGGGAGCCGGAAAGACAGTTGTCACATTGACCATACTTTCCAGGCTGATGTACATCGATGTTGGGCGGGTACTGATCATCGGTCCAAAAAGGGTCGTTGAATCGACGTGGCCCGATGAGATATCCAAGTGGAAACATACGAGCTATATGACATACAGTCTGATCGACGGACCGATGTCCAAAGGAAAGAAGCCGATACCGGGAGGTATGGATATCTATCTGATCGGTAAAGATAATATCAAAGCTTTATGTGACACATATGACAAGACGTGGCCTTTTGACATGATCATCATTGATGAATTATCGACCTTTAAGAATCCGAGTTCCAAGCGGTTCAAGGCTTTGCGGAAGATGATGCCGTTGACAGACCGCTTGATTGGATTGACAGGAACGCCGGCGCCGAACGGTCTGCCGGATATCTGGTCGCAGATCTATCTGATGGACAGAGGCGAGCGTCTGGGCCGTACACTGACACAGTTCAGACAGACCTATCTGCAACCTGGAAGGCGTAACGGCTATGTGGTCTATGACTGGATCCTTCGAAAAGGGTCTGAAGAAAGAATTTATCAAAAGATCGGTGATATCTGCATGAGCATCCGACAGGATGACTGTACGAAACTGCCGTCTCTCAACCTGGTGGACTATCCGGTAGACCTTGGCAAGCATCTGAAACAGTACCGCGCTTTCAAGCGAGACAAGGTATTGGAGATTGATAACGATGCATTGATGGCGGTCAATGCAGGCGTCTTATGCGGTGAATTGCTACAGTTTGCGTCGGGCGAGATCTACAAAGAAGATAAGACCACGACCGTTATCCACGATCACAAGGTCGAGGCCCTGGATGATCTGATCGAGTCCGCCAACGGACAGCCTGTCATGGTCTTCTATTACTACAAGCACGAATTGAGAAGACTGATGGATCGGTACGGCAAGGATCACCGGGTACGTACAATAGGAGGCCCCGATGATATACGTGACTGGAATAATGGAAAGATCGATATCCTTCTTGTGCATCCAGCCAGTGCGGGGCATGGTCTGAACCTTCAGGAAGGCGGATGCGTGGCCATATGGTATACGATGCCGAATTGGAACCTGGAATTGTACCAACAAGCGAACGCGAGGATATATCGGCAGGGACAGAAAAAAGCAGTAACAATTTATCACCTGATAGCCAGAGGAACCATTGATGAAGATATGCGAAGAGCATTGGAAGAAAAAGATGTGTCACAAAAAAGACTGATAGAAGCATTGAGAAAGTAGAGGAGATGGAATGGAGTACAAAGCAAAATCAATTTCGACAGGAAAGGAAGTCAAAGGCGAGCTTGCCTATGACGGATTTAGCTGTTACATCATAGTGAGATTCCCTTACGGTACATCAACCGTAAGGGTTGACCCCAATACGATCGAGAAGGTTGAAGATGCAGATTCTTAGAAGGTGGGATATGCAGATTCAGAAATTCGACCACATTGACTGTGCATATTGTGGAAAGAGAAAGATAATATCGAGCTTGAAGCGCGACTGGCTGTACAAGACGAAAGATCATGGGAGAATCATCTATTTCTGCAGTTACACATGTTACAGACAATGGCTGAAAAAGTATAAGCAGCCACAAAAAAAGGAGGATTAATATGGCGATGAAAAAAGGTACCGTATTTACGGTCGATAGCAAGACAACAGCGGATATGATCAATGATTTTCTTGAAAAATATCCGGGGCTTAGGGCATACAACATATACCAGCATGCAGGTGTTTCCGGTGCTACATACTTTAAGATAATGGAAGGTAAACAAGCGACCAAAAAAGTTCTTGATAAGATCGTAAAGGCAATCAATGATCTTGATTCGCTTGGATCCATCGAGGAAATCCGTCAAGAACTTATGGTTAAGGGAAACCTGGAAATGAAAGAGAAAAAAGTCAAGCAGTCACAAAATAGAAATCCGGATGATAATCGCAAACTTCAGATGGAACTGGGCGGTCTATGCATCCAGTACGGTCTTTCAAAGCGTGACCTGATGAAGCTTGACCAGATAAAAAAGTACGAAAAAGAAAACGTACTTGATTATGTTATCGATCACCACATGACACTGAAATCATGCAAAAAGGTGTATGAACAGTCCAAGGCGTTCGATGCGGTCAACTGGAGGAAATCGATGTGAAAGAGAAACTGTATGCCGTTTACGACGAACATGAAACCTGTATGTTTGTCGGCAGCCTGAAAGAGGTGGCCGAGTATCTTGACAGCAACGTGAATAACGTTTGTTCTCGGTTGACACAATACAAGGCGAAGCACGGTATCGAGAACGAGGCCAAGATCAACTTTCACGGGTGGAAGACACTGGCCAGGATAGAGGTATAAGATGGATGCAAAAGAGTATTTGACACAGATAAGGAAGATCTCGATGCAGATCAATGAGAAATCCGAAGAAATTGCCAAACTGAAGGCGCAGATCGAAGGCGGTTCGATATCCTACGAAAAGGACGGTACGACATCCGGTCACACCGATACGGAACGCAACGCCCATATGATCATGCGGCTTACTGAATTGAAAGACGAGATCAATCACCAGGTGGACATGCTGATCCTGGCGAAGCAGAGGGCTATGGCCCTTATCGATATGGTTCCGGATGCCAATCAGATGACGGTACTGTATGAGCGGTACATCCATCTGAGATCATGGGAGAAGATCAGTGAGAAACTGAACTACTCACTGCATTACATCTACCGGATCCACAACCTGGCACTGGACGAATTCAACAGGATTCTGAAAGAGGATACTAAATGATACCTAAGAGTGCGCTATAATGGTAGTGTACAAAGATCGACAAAAGAGGACGTCGTATAAGTACAATCCCGACGGTCACACTCAACTTTTTGCCGAGCTTTAACAAATAAGCACACGAGGCGGACGTATTTAACGGACCGCCTTTTTACGTGCCTAGACGAAAGGAGTCGGTAGAATGAATAAGCGTCAAGAGCGATTCGTGCTTGAGTGGCTAAGAGATATGAATGCAACCAAAGCCGCTATAAGAGCCGGATACTCGGAGCGCACTGCCTACTCTATTGGTCAAAGATTGTTGAAGAATGTTGAAATTCAAACGGCTATTAAAGAATTCCATGAGCAACGACAGAGAGAAAGTGTCGCGACCGTACTGGACGTGGAAGAGTTCCTATCTGAAACGATGCGAGGCGAGCATAAAGAAGAAGTCGTCACATCCGTTGGCGAGGGTAAAGGTGTTTTTCATAACGAGATCGTCCGAAAGCAGGTTTCTATGAAAGACAGGATCCGAGCCGCGGAACTGCTTGGCAAGCGCTTCGGTATGTTCGATGCAAACCAGGTGGAAGATGTACATGATGAGGTGGTGATCATCAATGACGCACCGGAAGAAGACAGTTAGACTGTCCGATATCCTCATCCCAAAGTATCTGCCACTGGTCAATGATAAGACACATATGCATCAGATACTCACGTCCGGTCGTGCCGGAACCAAATCGAGCTGTATGGCCATACTGGCCGATTATCTGATCGTGGCAGAACCGGATACGGCAGTGGTGGTTATGCGCAAGCACCATAACAAACTGCGCAAGACGGTCTATAAAGAGTGCATCCGAGCTATCCAAAGGCTTGGCCTAAAAAAGAGCCAGTTCAAGATCACCAAGAGCCCGATGCAGATGACTTACCTAAAAAATGGAAACACGATCTACTTTACTGGTTCAGATTCGATCGATGATACGAAAGGTATGATCGACGAGGAGAGAAGTATCCGTATGGTCGTACTGGATGAGCTTACCGAATTCTTTGATAAGGGTGAGGGCGCAGAAGAACTGTCCAACATTGAAGCGACGTTTGTCCGTGGCAACGATAACTTCTTCCGAATGCTCTACCTTTTCAACCCGCCGAAGAACCCAAAGGCGCCAGTCAATGAATGGGTGCGCATGATGGAAAAGCGGCCCGACTGCATCCACATCCACTCAAGCTACAAGGATGTACCGGTCGAGTGGCTGGGCCAAAAGCTAATCGATGCGGCCAATCAGATGGCCGAGGCCGATAACAAGATGTATCGATGGGTATGGCTTGGTGAGGCGGTCGGTATCGACGACCTGATCTACTACATGTTTGATCCGGACAGACACATCCGACATATAGGCTCTGCGGATAACTATGCTTACTATGCGATCGGGGTCGACTACGGACAGATGAACGCGACCACCTATCAAGTGTTTGGCATGGATATGACCAATAAGCGTATGCAAGGACTGGATGAATATTACTATTCTGGTCGTGATACCGGACGGCAGAAGAGCCCTAGCGACTATGCTAAGGACTTTCGTGCTATGCTTGATAAATTATATGTGGCGCATGGAAGAAAGCGTGTATACGTCTATATTGACCCGTCTGCCAAAGGCTTGGCGGAGGAGATCAAGCGGATATGTCCAGAAATCATACTGCGCAACGCCGATAACACGGTGACCGAAGGAATCAACCGAGTGCAGAAGCTGTTAAGCTACGATGCACTCTTTTTATGTGATCAACAAAAAAATGCAGAATCAGAGTTTTATTTATACGGCTATGATCCCGATTCGATTGATCGGGGTCTTGAGAAGCCAATCAAAGAGCATGACCACGCGATGGATGCGATCCGGTACGCGGTCATGGGACAGTGGCGCACCATGAAGCGCATGCTGCCGTACTTAGCAAGGGAGGACAAGGAATGAACGAACAGGCCAAACAGACATCGTCCGGTGTATGCGCCTATCTGAAGAAGCTTGGCTATGATACCGTCGATGCCGAGTATTACAAGACCATACAGAACTGGATGGACTGGTACATGAACAACCTGGATGATAATCACAAGACACAGTACTGGAATGGTGTGACCGTTAGGTCCAGGGTCATCAAGTCGCTAGGAATGGCCAAGACAGTGTGCGAAACGTGGGCTAATTTATTGATGAACGAAAAAGTTCAGATCGCCATTGAACCGGAAACCGTCAATACGCGCATCCATGAGATACTGAGCGCCAATGACTTTGAAGGCAACACGAATGAGCTGTGCGAGAAGTACTGTGCGTTAGGAAGCGGTGCCTTCCTGGAATACATGAAGGATGATGAGATCTTCATCGACTACATCATGGCCAATATGATATACCCGTTGTCCTGGGATTCGACAGGCATCAAAGAGTGCGCCTTCGCTTCCCAACGCCACGATAAGAGCATCGGTGACTATCTGTATATCCAGATGCACGTAATGGATGAGAGAGGCATGTATCAGATCGAGAACCACATGATACAGATCAAGGCAAGCGGATCTTTTGACGAACTGCCGCTACCGGAAGGCATGGAACCAGTGACTTATCTGAATACGAATATTCCACTGTTCCAGATCGTGAAACTAAAACAGGTGAACAATGTAGATATCTATAACCCGATGGGCATATCTGTGTACGCGAACGCAATCGATGTCTTGAAAGAAATTGATACGACATTCGATGCTTTCGATTCTGAAGTACGCACCGGACGCCGTCATATACTCATGGCCGGTGAAGGCTTCACGATGGACGCCAACGGTAACCAACACAACGTCATCGACGACAATGAAGAAGTACTACGCATGGTCGGCGAAGGTGGAAGCGATGGCGGTATCGAGCTTCATGACTTCAGCCCTTCTTTCCGGATCAGTGAATTAAAAGAGGCCTTGCAGTTCCAGTTGAATCTGCTATCTGAGAAGTGTGGCATGGGTACCAATCAATACGAGTTTGCTACTCGTGGCGTCAAGACCGCTACGGAAGTGATCAGTGAAGACAGTGATATGTACTCAACGCTAAAGAAGCATGAGAAACCACTGGATACCGCTATCCGTGGCATGATCCGTGCGATTGGCTATTTGATGGGAACAGATATCAAGTATGAGGATATCCAAATTGACTTTGATGACTCGATTATCGAGGATAAGGAGACCGAGCGTAAGAATGACCAGACAGACCTGGCCAATGGCACACTTCGGCCTGAAGAGTACCGATCGAGATGGCGTAATGAATCCATCGAAGAAGCTCTCAAGAATCTGCCACAGCAAGCGGACGTACTAGAGTAGTATGATTGATCCAAGCACATTAGAGTCTTATGGCTATGGCGCGGAAAAGATCTTCGCAAATTTGGAGATACGGATCATGCTTGATGTGGCCAGGCGGATCCATGACGCCGGAGTGATCACACGAAGTGCGGACTGGCAATTATATCAACTCAAATTGATGGGCTACTCCAATGCGGACATACGCAAGCTTGTAGAGAGCGCGCTTGGTGATTCTGAGGCCTATGTCAATAGCCTTTATGAGGAGGCTATAAAGACCGACTACATTCGCTACAAGCCGATGTATGAATACCTGAATAAAGACTTTGTGCCATGGATAGCCAATACGCAATTACGCAATATCGTAGAACAAAAGCGAAGGAACACGATCAATGACTACACCAACATGACTCGAAGCCTTGGCTTTGTGGTCAATGACGGGACTGGACTGAAAGCCACAAGGCTAACGGACTATGTTAATGACAAGCTTAATCAGTGCTATGTAGATATCGCTACAGGTGCTTTTGACTACAATACGACTCTGCGCAAGGCGGTCACAGAAATGACCAACTCCGGTGTGAGGTGGATCAACTATGATACTGGTTGGCACAACCGCATAACAGTAGCGGCTAGACGTTCTATCATGTCGAGCTTATCGGATATCAACTCGAGTATATCCGATCAAGTGGCCAAGGACCTAAATACGGATATGTTTGAGGTAACAGCTCACGCCAACGCGCGTCCAACACATGCTGTATGGCAAGGTGGGTGGTACACCAAGCGAGAGCTTGAAGAAGTTTGTGGTCTAGGTGATGTCACGGGTCTTCTCGGCGCGAATTGCTACCACAACTACTATCCGGTGATACCTGGACTAAGTAAGCACACTTACACCAAGAAAGAATTGGAAGAATGGAAGAATGATACACCAAAAGAGTACGGCGGCAAGTCTTATACAGGTTATGAGGCAACACAGAGGATGCGTAAGATGGAGACCAATATGCGCGCCTATCGTGAGCGCATCAAGATCTTGAAAGAGTCCGGTGGTTCCGAAGTCGATATACTGGCCACACAGGCTAGATATCGAGCTCAGATGAATGAGTACGCTAGATTTAGCGATGCCATGGGACTAAAGCAACAAAAAGAGCGCATCTATGCCGATGGGCTTGGTAAGATGGGCTCTAACAAGAAGAAAGGTGTGCTTTTTTAGTGGAGGAATGAATGGTAAATATTTTAAGCATACGATATGAGATACTGTATCGCAATCGAAAAGACGATCAAGAGCTTAGTGATGCAGATGGCTATGTTGATTTTTACAACAAAGAAATCGTAATCTGCAATTTGGATGACTGGGATAATTCAACACCTTTAGCTATCGCAGAGCGGATAAAAGAGTCCTTACGGCATGAAATTGTTCATGCTTTTTTATTTGAAAGCGGACTATCTGCATGCTCTGAATATACTGAGCACTGGGCCAAGAATGAAGAAATGGTCGATTGGATCGCGATCCAAGGACCTAAGATCCATGAGGCTTGGAAGAAAGCAGGAGCCCTATAATCATGTGCAGACATGTTTATACAGAATCGATTGATAAATCATACTACGATCAGAACCTACAATGCAGAGCAGAAAAAAGAGTACGTACCTGTATTCTTTGCGGCAAGACAGAAAAGGAGACGATATATGTGAAAGACCCGCCGAAGCGAAAGCTACCTAAATTTATTCGTGAAGATCTAAGTGATGCTTAGGTCTTTTTAAATGCCCTCGGTATGGCGTTAAAAGGCAACGACCGGAGCGGAGCGAACCGTGTTAAAAAAGTGTTATGGAGGATAGTTAAATGAAACGAGATGATCTAAAAAAGATCGAAGGACTTACCAGTGAACAGATTGATGCGATCATGAAGTTGCATGGTACCGATACTTCAGAGTGGAATCAAAAACTGGAAGAACAGAAAAAGGAAGTCCAAAAGCGAGATGACACGATCAATGGATTGACCGAAAAGGTCAAGACTTATGATGGTGTCGATGTAGCCAAGCTACAAAGCGATTTGAGTGAGTGGGAAGAAAAGTACAACAAAGATATGGCGGCGAAAGATAGAGACTTCGCGAAGCAGATGTACTTCAGTACGATCCAATTCAATAGCACTTTGGCCAAGAAAGCCGCTATGGAGGCGTTCGATGAAAAGAATCTGGAATTCAAAGATGGAAAGTTCGTCGGTGCCGATGAATTTATTGAGGACCTGAAGAAGTCCGACCCACAAGCTTTCAAATCAATAGATCCAGAACCGAAGCCAAAAGGAAAAGGCGCACCGATGGGCGGCAAGGCGCCTGGGTCTGATGACCTGGACGGCGTAGAAGAGCGCTTCTATGAGTTGAATCCAGGACTTAAGAAATAGGAGGATAAAAGATGGCACATACACCACAAGAAAGATATTCAAATTTAGTATTAGCAAAATTACGCGCTACTTCCATCTTTGCAGGATTGTTTAACCCTCGATATGAAGGAACACCAACAGCTGGTGCTGTAAAGATCCCGGTACGTGATACTGAAGTAGCAGTCGGTGATTACAATAAATCAAAAGGTGGAACCTTATCCGAAGGAAGCACAACTTACAAAACATTACCTATCGATAAAGATAAATATGTAAATGAATTGATTGACGGATTTGACGCAGAAAGTGTACCGGACAACTTGGTAGCCGATCGTTTAGATTCTGCCGGGTACGCTATGGGTATCAGCTTAGATTCAGAATTGGTTAGCTTATGTGCAACCACAGGTACTGCTTTATCTGGAACCGCAGCATTGACCAAATCCAATATCTACGAAGATATCGTGGATGCCGTGCAGACGGCAAAAAAGAAGCACATCAACGTCAATGAAATGTGGCTAGCGGTAACCAACGACACATACGCAACATTGTTGAAATCCGACCAATTCATTCATGCTTCTCAATTGGGTGATTCGGTAATCCAGTCCGGTGTGGTTGGACGTATTGCAGGTGTCAATGTCTACGAATCTGACAACATTGATGACAAATTGAATGTCCAATACATTCTTGGTAATAACGTATTCTGCCACTATGTAGCAGAGTGGATGGTACCTGTAGCAATCAATGACTTGAAAGACGGCGCACATATCGGTGCTTCCGCAGTCCAAGGACGTCAGTGCTATGGCGATATGATCTCACGACCTGAAACTGTATTGGTCAAGAAAAAAGCATCCGCTTAGATCGGAGGTGTAGCTGATGGCTCTTACATACGATAAATATGAGAGCTCGAGCCTTAGTCCGATGACACATCAGGAGTATGACTACTATGTGGATGATGCGATCATGGCGGTGCGTGGCTACTGTCACGGTCGTATCCCGGACGATCTGTCCGAGATGGAGACGCAGGAGCCAACGGCCTATAAAGCCATTGAAAAGTGTATCTACCGTGTGACTGAGCGCTTGAAAGATTTTGACAAGGCTTTCAATCAGACGGACGGCATTGCAAGTGAGACCACGGATGGCCATTCGGTCACTTTTGAGAAGCGTGATCATGCAAGCCAGGATGCAGACCTGTATCGATTGATACGCAAGTATCTGATGCCTACAGGTCTGCTGTATAGCGGCTATGACCCTTATTGGGACGATCGGAAGTGGTAGCATGTTGGATGCGGATCAAGTGATCACACATGTATACAGTGTGTATGACAAAGCCACACGCACCAATGTCCATAAAAAGGAAGTGCTAACCGGTTCGTGGTTCCGTAAGAGCCAGGTGGCCATTGAGAATCGTTCTGCGGTAAATGCAGACTCTGTGGTGGTACGCATACCGGTAGCAACCGTAGCTGATGCACCTGTGATCAAGGCGACAGACTATATGGTACTTGGTGATGCCGATATTGAGGGCAAGACCCTAGCAGATATCAAGAAGGCCTATCCGGAGTGTTTCGAGGTCCAGTCCGTGACCTATAACATGCACTCCGTGTCCGGCTATTCCAAGCATGTGAGAGTGAGTGGATCCTGATGGCACGTACTTTTAACATCCCTTTGGAGAATCGGACCATCGTGATACGCACCAAAGGTGGCGAGGTCAAAGGTGAGCTCAAATGGAATCCGACCTATAATCCAAGCAATCGTTTTGAGGTCGCACAGACCTATGTCGATACGGAGGTCATCCGATTGAGCGATCCTATGGTGCCGTTCCGCCAAGGGGTTTTGCGAGGCAGTGCTATGCGAGCATCATCGATTGGCGATGGTTGGGTACGATACAGTACGCCGTATGCGCGATATCAGTACTACGGCAAGGTCATGATCGGCCACGCACCTAAGACAGTGACCAACATACCGCTAACCTATAGCGGTGCACCACGACGCGGCGCTAAATGGTTCGAGCGAATGAAAGCACAGAATCTGAACCACATCATGAGAGGAGCTGGGCGGATAATTGGAAGTGGTAAATAAATTAGAAAAGATACGGGACTACTTTTGTGGATGCCCGTATCTGAAAGATGGCATGTTCAACATCGACTACTTAGGAAATGAAGCAATCCAGTACGCGATCGTAAGCCAGATCAATGCCAGTCCTGTGATCAAGAGGTACACGGATGGCGAGAAGCTCATGCAGTACCCTTTCAGTTTCATGTCCGTGGAGCAATATTCCTCGGATATACTGGATCAGATCAGTGCATCGGGCTTCTATGAACAACTGGAAAAGTGGATAAATGAGCAGAATGATACCGGTAATCTGCCCGACATACCGAATATCCAAAGTATTGAGGTACTCGCACCAGGGTACCTTTTTGACGTATACGGCACGGGTATGGCCAAATACGAGATCCAATGTCGGGTAACATACCTTGAATATTAAAGGAGGATAACTAAATGGCAGAAGCTAAAAAAGGCTTAGTAACACGTGATAAGAAGGTCGCCTTTATGCAAGTAAGTGGTGCGACCGATGGGACTTATACACGCATGACGAAATTCACGGAAATGTCGAAAAGCTCTAACGCAAATGAGTACTCACGTAAATATGTAGATCAACCAGGCGAGGACAGTGACGTAACGGGATACAGTCCATCTTACTCTTATGCATTTGATCAATACGTAGGCAACGCCGTGCATGACGATATCGTCAAGATCACAGATAACGAACTGGTAGGTGACGATGCCGTACGTACGATCATCGTGGTTGATTTCACACAGCCAGGTACAGAAGCAGACTCGTACAAAGCCAAAAAGCGCGAATATTCTGTTATTCCAGACTCTGATGGAGATGATGAAAACACCTACACTTACTCCGGTGATTTGAAATCCAAAGGTGTATCGACGGATGTCATCGTCACATCCTCAGACAACTGGAAGACCTGCAAGGAGTCTACAGGCGCCTAAGCAAATATAATGGATGAGCTAAGCGCTCATCCTTTTGTCTTTTTTTTTAAAGGAGGATAAAGATTATGAGTCAATGGAAGATCAGAGATGCCGTACTTGAATTTGACTGGAATGACTATGACGATACCATGCGATTCCATGAAGCCGAGGAAGCCCTTAACAAAAAGGGCTTAGAAAAGGCCTTAAACAAGCCAAATATCACGCAATGGGATCAAACAAAGCTATACTGTGAAGCTTGGAACCAATACTTTGACACGGTTTTTGGTGTTGGCACATCTGATAAGCTTTTCGACGGCAAGCGCAACCGCGTGCTTACCACGACCACGATCTGTGCATATACCGAATTCATGAAGAAGGCCCGTGAAGAGGCCAATAAAGCAGATGTAGAAGCATCTAAACAGCTGGATAAAGCCTATAAAGATCTAAGTGATTCTTTGAAAGATAAACTGGTGAACTGACATGAATCCACTAACTCAGAAACTGCCGTCAACACTGGCCGTATCTGGGAAAGAGTATCGGATCATCACAGATTTCCGGTACTGGCTGCAGATCAATGAAGTGATCATGGGACACATAAAAGATGATATAGGCGCTCTGATCGAAGGCTTGTTCATGGAGGATATGCCAGAGAGCACAGACGCCACAGAACTGATGCAACAAATTGGGTGGTTTTTGCGATGCGGCGAACAGCTGCACACGCAAGCATCTAAGCAAAAAGAGACATTCAGTTACACGGCGGATGCGGACTATATCATAGCCGCCTTCCAGGAATTCTATAGCATCGACCTCATGAGTATCGATGACCTGCACTGGTGGAGGTTCAACATTCTCTTGAATGCCATGAGCGGAGACAGTGAACTGAAAGAGCGCGTGCGATTCCGAAATATCAAATTGAGCGATATCAAGGATAGTAAACAGCGCAGACAGATCAAGCGGATACAGCGCATGATCGCACTGCCTCATGCGCCGATTGATGATACAGATATAGGTGCCGCTCTATGGTAAGGAAAGGAAGTGACAGCATATGGCAGATGGGTCCTTAATATTTGATACTCACATCAACGAAAAAGGCTTCTCCAGTGGCGTAAGCAAGCTTGGAAAAGCCGCTAAGACAGGCCTTAAAGTAGCTGGTGCTTCTTTGGTGGCACTGTCCGGCTATGCACTCAAAGTTGGTACTGACTTCGACTATGCCATGAGCGAAGTTAAGGCCATATCCGGTGCTACGGGCAAGGACTTCCAGGCTCTACGCGATAAGGCTCTGGAAATGGGCGCCAAAACCAAGTTCAGCGCTACGGAAGCCGGAGAGGCCATGAAGTATATGGCCATGGCCGGATGGAAGACCGGTGACATGCTAAGCGGTATCGAAGGAATCATGAACCTGGCGGCCGCATCCGGTGAGGACCTGGCCACTACTTCCGATATCGTGACCGATGCTTTGACGGCTTTTGGTTTGGCCGCATCAGACTCGGCGCACTTCGCTGACGTATTGGCAGCCGCATCTTCTAATTCCAACACGAATGTCGGCTTGATGGGCGCAACCTTTAAGTACGTCGCTCCAGTGGCCGGAGCTTTAGGCTATAAGATCGAGGATGTAGCACTAGCCATTGGCTTGATGGCTAATTCCGGAATCAAAGGCGAGCAGGCAGGTACTGCTTTACGATCCATCCTCTCTAGAATGGCCAAACCTACGGATGACGTAGCGGCCGCTATGGATCAACTGCATATCTCGCTAACCAACGCTGACGGTTCCATGAAGCCTTTCGGACAGGTCGTATCTGAATTAAGATCGTCGTTCTCGGGATTGACTTCTGAGCAGAAGGCACAGTATGCCGCGACCCTAGCCGGCCAGGAAGGTATGTCCGGATTATTGGCAATCGTCAATGCCTCGGATTCGGACTATAAAAAACTAAAGGATTCAATTGATAACTGTGACGGCTCGGCTAAAAAGATGGCTGACACCATGAACAACGACCTAAAAGGTCAATTCACGATCTTGAAAAGCTCATTGGAAGGGCTAGGTATAGCTTTTTACGACAAGCTAAAAGGCCCTCTTACCGAAGCCGTAAAGGCATCGATCAAAAGTTTGAATGAGTTGACTGCGTCCATGCAGAACGGTCAACTAGCGGACAGTTTTACACAAGTAGCCAATGCAATGGGTTTGGTAGTAAGTATTGGTGTCAAAGGTCTTACCAAGGCCATACCGATCGTGATCAAGTCTTTTGGTTGGTTCGTATCACACGGAAAGGCTACGGCCAGTGCCATAGTTGGTATTGGCACGGCAATGATCACGGTCAAGAAAGGCGCCGCTATAGCCGGTACTTTCAACAAGGCAAGAGCAGTAATATCGCTTTTCTCTACAACTGTGACCGCCGATATGAGCCTGGCAACTAAAGCTACAGAGCTCTTTAGATTGGCGACCATGGGCCTATCACCTACGGCACTAACTGTTGGTATCGTTGGTTTGACTGCCGCGGTTGCTACTTATGTGGCGATCACAAAGCTATCTAACAAAGAAAAAGATGTAAATGCAGAAAAAACTGAGGCCTTGATTCAAAAGCATAAAAGCTTTACGGCTACCTTGGAATCTCATAACAAGGCCGCAAAGGAACAGCTGAATACGCTGGATGACAATAGCGCCAAGGCTACGACATTGGCAGCAAAGATCGAGACTCTGGCCAATAAGGAGCATAAATCCGCAGGCGAAAAACAACTGTTAAAGCAGTATATCGAGGACCTGAATGCAGTAATGCCTGGGCTTAACTTGTCATATGATGAGAATACCGATAAACTCAATCAATCGACAAGCGCTATCTATGCCAATATCGCGGCGCTACAAGAGCAGGCTAAAGCACAAGCCTATCAAGAGCTAGCAAAGCAATCAGCTAAAGATTTGGCTAAGGCTGAAACAAATCTTGCTGATGCTAATAAACAGAACGAAAAGAATACGGCGGCCGTAGAAAAAGCACAAAAGCAGTATAACAAAGCAAAAAAAGAGGCCACAGATGCATCTGGCAATATCGCTAGCAAGTACAGTGAAGAGGGCCAGGCACTCGAAAAGGCCGAACAAAAGCTAATAAAGGCGAAAGAGACTCAAGGAAAATCAAAAAAAGAAGTTCAGGAGTATAAAAATCAGATTCAAGACCTGAATAAAAAATTGGAAGAGTATGCTAATTCTTCGGCGGAGGCACAGCAAAAGACTGCTAACTTCCAGTCTGTACTGCAACAGGCCCAGGAAGCCGGAATCGAGATACCGGAATCGGTCATCAAAGGTATCCAGTCAGGTATGTATGATCTGCCTCAGACTTTAGATCAGATGAAGAACCTGATCAACTTCGACCCGATCGCGCAAAAAGCTAAAGAAGCGGGCGTCAACATCCCGCAAAGCGTGAGCGAGGGTATCATGAATGGTACGTATGCCGTACCTGCGAGCATCGAACAACTCAAGAATTTGATAAGCTTTGACGGACTCGCGCAAAAAGCTAAAAAGGCCGGTATCGATATCCCGCAAAGTGTTAGTCAAGGCATTATGAATGGCACTTATCAAGTGCCTACGAGCGTCGAACAACTTAAGAAATTGATCCAGCTTGATAACCTCGCACCAAATGCCGAGGTGGATGGTCAGAAAATACCGGACGATATCGTCAAAGGTATCCTGTCCGGCAAGATCAAGATGCCTACAAGCATCGAAGATCTAAAAGCATTGATCAACTCATCATTAGACAGTGCGCAAGCAGATATTGATGCCAATGCCGAGGCCAATGGCGGATCTACATCAACGCATTATCAGACAGGTATGCACGCCAAAATTCCAGGCGTACAGGCCGAGGGTCTTAACCTTAAGACCGCCGCCAAGACGTCCATGACGGATGACGGGTCTACTTCTTTGCTAGGTATGGCGCTAGGTAATAACTATGGATCCGGTATTGGGTCTACATCTGGTACCGTACTGATGCATGCGCTAGGCCTTAAAAATTCAGCATTGTCGGGAACAACAGATACTGGCGGCATGTTCGCCAATGGTTCCGCGTCCGGCAGCCAATACGGTTCTGGTATTGGCTCTGCAAGTGGTGGAGTCTTATCGATGGCTTCCGCATTAATGATGATGGCCTTAACAGGTACATCCGGAGGCGCATTCTTTGCGAATGGTTCCGCTTCTGGTGGTCAGTATGGATCCGGTCTAGCCGCATCCGGTGGCGTATCAACATCGTCTGCGACCAAACTAAAGCAACTGGCACAGACGGCCTTAACAGGCGGTTCTTTTAGAAGCAAGGGATCGCAATCAGGTAATGCCTATGCACAAGGACTAGGAAGCGGTCGAGGCAATGCACGATCGAATGCATCCGGTCTTAAGAACGCGGCTGTATCGGCTGTGCAAGGGTCCGGAGAGTTCCAGTCCGCAGGTCTGCAAGCGGCGCAAGGCTATGCAAGAGGTATCAATGCAGGTACGTCATATGTCGCTAGCGCGGCACGTGCCATGGTACAGAAAGCAGCAGCTGCCGCAAAACACGAACAAGACTCGCACTCACCATCCAAGCTATTTAGGAACGATATCGGTATCTGGGCCTCTAAAGGTTATGCGTATGGTATTCTTGACGGTATCAAAGACGTCAAAAAGAGTGCCGCACAAATGGTACAAGGTGCCGTATCAAGCGCGACAAGCACACAGAATCGGCTTAAAGATGCGATCAATGGATTGATGCTTGATGGCGGACTGAGCCAATTGAAAGAGTCGGCTCGAACAGTCATAGATAACTTTGTTGGAAGCGCCACAGTGCCACGCCTGGCAGGCGCCTATGGCACGTCAGGAGGTACGACGACCAATTACAACCAAACGAATTACTTCACATCTACGGGGCCTTTAAAGCCGTCTGAACAAGCAACAGAAATGAAAAATGCGTTACGAAGAATGGAGTGGAATAAGCGATGAGAGAGTGGTATATCACAAATTCATATGGCGTTGAGATAAGCTTCAACGCCGGCGACCCTTTCCGACTGACCAATATCGAAGGGCTAGGCGTCAACAATGTGTCCTTCTCGGAATCGCAGACGATCCACGCCGTCGGGACCACGATATCGGCCTCGTCTGTTGAAGGCCGAGAGATAACACTGGAAGGCGATATGAAGAGCACCTACGCCAATCGGCGTAAGCTGTTGGACACCCTTCTCCCGGACAATGATTTAATATTTCGTGTGGTCGATAAAGAAGCCGATGTGGATCACTACATCAAATGTCAAGTGAAGAAGAGTCCAGAAATTTCCGAAGACCAGGAAGTATACAAGAAGTTCCAGTTTGTGCTCTATGCATCGTATCCATACTGGCGTGATAACAAGGAGTCAATCGTAGCTTTCGTTACGTACAGCAGTGGCTTCAAGTTTAAGCGGTCCTTCTCGAATACAGTGCCTTGGAAAGTTGGATCAAGGGACGTCAATCAGCTGACCTATGCCGTCAATAAGGGATCTGATAAGACTGGATTCTTAGCAAGATTTGAGGCAACGGGATACGTGAAAGGTCCGGAGATACTAAAAGTATTGACACAGGAAAACATCAAGTTTCCGAACCTGGAGATGGGCGAAGGCGATGTGCTTCTCGTATCAACTTATGAGAATGAGCGATATTGCAAGCTCATATCAAATGGTATCGAGAAGAATATCTACTACTTGATGGATGATGACTCTAACTTTTTTGTACTGGACAAGGGAAGCAATGCAGTCCGCTTTGATGCGGTCTCTAATATCGGTAATCTATACTGTACGATAAGCTTCTCGAATACGTATGTAGGTGAGTAGCATGGAAATAGCAATCTATGATAAAGAGGGTGTCAAAGTAGACATCCTCCAAAACACTACATCCATCCAGTGGAACCGGAAGTATAACGAGACAGGTACTTTTGAGATCCACGCAAAAGGAACGGAAACAAACATCAAACTACTAAATACAGAAAATCGACTGGTCAATCAGGATACAAGTGAGATAGGTTTCATAACCTACGTGTTCCCGGACGTATCATCGTCCGGAGAAGAAGATATAGAGGTGCGTGGGTATCTTAACAACCTGGATGATCGGATCAATCCGAACACGGTTACGATCACCACCGTAGAGACAGGCCTGTATAAGCTTGTGAATGACAACAAGCGCGGACTTGAAATCACTACGGCAGAAGCAAAAGGACTTGCAGAAAAGATAACCGATGGTATCGATACCACGTGGAAAACCTTGCGTGAGTCTTTCGAGACGATCTGTCAGGCTACCGGGCTTGGGTTTCGCATGGTCCGCAAGGATGGCAAGATGAATATCATCGAACTGTACAAACGCGGTATCGTTGATACGGTCAAATTCTCCGATGAGATCGGGAATATTGTTACACAGTCTTACCTGGACGACATATCAAGCTATAAGAATTACGCTTATGTTGCCTGTCAGGGCAAGAGCGAAGAACGGCTCGTGTACAAGGTCGACGTGTCCAATGGCGGACCAATCAAGGAACTGTATGTGGACGCTCGTGACCTCTCATGGACCTATCAGGATGATAAAAAAGTCGAGCATACATATACCGCAGAGCAATATAAAAATAACGCAATCAAGCGTGGTATGGAAAAATTAGAAGAGTGTGCCGCGGTCCGTGAATTCACGGCGGATATAAGCTCAGGAGATACGCTCTTTGTATTCCGTAAAGACTACGATCTAGGCGATGTGATACCGGTCAAATCTGTAAAGTACGGCATATCTAAACGCTTCCGGATATCAGCCATCGATGAGATCCTGGAGGACGATGGACCGTCGTACAAGATCACGCTTTCGAATTATGAAGATGAACTAAAAAAGAAAAATATAACTACGGAGGAGGGATAGGATGGCAAATGCCTTTCCACTAAACGATGTCGAGTACCTGGCGGACGACCTAAGGCGTTGGTTCGTCGGACGGGAATCCGGCATCCTTAATATATCAGGCACGGACTTCTCGGTCAGTGCCGCCGGCGGTATGATCGTCAGTGTCAATCCTGGTCAGGCCTATCTGCATACATCGACAGAGAAGACAGGCGGCCTGATGTACTGGACGGATACGCTGAATCAGTTCCAGGTACAGGTGGCGGGCACATCAGATCGGTATGACTATATCGCTGTGCGGTACTCGAAAGAAGAGAACTCGTGCACACTTAAGTATGTCGTCGGTACTGGCGTAACACCTACACCGGTGCGTACGACCAACATCTATGAGATCATACTGGCTTACTTTTTGGTACCGGCCAACGCTGGAGAAATCACGCAAGCCAATATCGTCGATACACGACTTAATAAGAAATACTGTGGCCTGTGTGTGGATACACTTACCAAGATACCAACGGACTCTTATGCCAACCAATTGGCGGAGTTCATTCAAACTAATCAGAGCTCTTTCACAACCTGGTTTGAGTCCATCAAGGGCACGCTTGATGGTGACACGGCCGCAAAACTGGCCAATCAGATCACGACGCTACAGGATAAGGTAACAGCACTCGAGCCCTATAAAGCTCAGGTGGACACGCTCAATGCCTGGAAACAAGCGGTACTGGCCGGAGAAACTACGGTAATGATCTTCGAGGAGGGATCTTAATGATAATTGCAAAAATGAATAGCATGATCCACAATCTGGTGGAACAGAAAGACATCAAAGAGACAGTGATCGGAAGCCATAATACATCTGCCTACACGCATAATATTACGGTTTCTAAAGATCCAACAAAATTTGATTACTTGCTTATCTATATGTATGCGCCGGGGAGCACAAGAAACGTGGTCGGTGTAGCTAAATACTATGGCGGCAAGTGGTACACGATGGCGCCACAAGCAGACTATCGCGGCATTGGGATCCGTGTAGAATCAAGTGGCACATCCATGACCATTCGAACCGAGGAGTGGGTCAGCTCGAGCAACAACAGCGGCGTTAGCATCATCGCTATCGTCGGTGTAAATCGGGGGGGGTCACTGGCTAAGATTATTAACTGGCTGGCACCTCGCAGAAAGGTGGTGCTAGCATGCTAACCACTAAAGCTAACTCCAAAGAGTACAAGGTACTAACTGATACTGATCTAGATGTGCAGACTGCTACCGTATCCGGTAACGGCTTGACAGTTACGCTATACAAGAGCGGACGCGTCGTAAATGCCGAGTTTAAGAAAATCGGTAACATGCCAAAAAACGGTTACAATTCTGTGATGCTCACCATACCAGATGGGTTTCGGCCTACAGTGGCGCAACAGATATATTACTTAGGCATTGCCGGAAGCGGTAGGAGTGGAGATGGAAAATACATAGTCAGTCAGGCCGGAGATGTTAGTATGTTTACAACCACAACTAGCGCTATCGAGCGTATCGTGACAGGCTCCTGGATCACTTCGGGGGGGGGTAATTAAGGCCCTACTTAGATTGATTCGAAAGGCGGTGATTGGATGCTAAAAACCAAGACACAGTCGACCGCCTACAATTTGATAACAGACAAAGATATGACTTACTCGTATGCAGAAACCAAGACCGGATCAACATGGGTGGACGGAAAGCCGATATACAGACGCGTCTTTAAGGTGACCAATAAGGCGCTATCTAATGGTGCCGTAGTACAAAGCTTCGCAAGATCAAGCTTTAGCGAGATCACAAGAATCTACGCTTATCTTTGCGGTTCAGATGGCGGACACATACCCTTTACGCGTGTCGGAAGCGGCGGAAAAGGATCAAGTATCGAGTACTCATCCGCTAATAATGGCTTTATTTTTATAGGTTCTGACACCTGGAGTGCACAGTCATCCAGATGGCTCATGATCATCGTGGAGTATACAAAATAGAAAGGAAAATATATGTCTACAACTATCTACATCAATAAAGACGATACAGGCCACGTACAGGCCGTATCTACGACATACACAAGCGCAACCAACAACGAAGCAGTGCTAGATGATAGCACTTTTTCTTTTGACAAATTAGAAGGTTATAAGGCTTCCTACGATACAGAAGGCAAGCTGCATGTAGCCTTTGATCAGGCTCAATATGATGCCTACACAAAGGCACAGGCAGAAGCCGAAGCGAAAGCAAAAGAAGAAGAAAAGAAGCAAGATAAGCAGGACGAGATCTTGAATCAGATTATCGCGATGGGCATCGATATCGGACAGATGAAAGCGGATATCGACTTTTTAAAAGCAATGTCCGGTGTGGACTCGAACACGGAAGAAGGTGCCTAGTATGACCGTATATCAGATGGCTAAACTATATTATCCAAAGTACTGGACGCTGCGTATGCTTCAAATGCTCGTCAAAGCCGGACGGCTCACACAATCCGAGATGGATGAGATCGTAAACGGGGTGCAATAGATGGATATCACAATTGTTGAATTCTTCCGACACTTCCATTTTGTCAATGAGACCTGGTGCTTCACGACGCCTCTGTGTATGATGGCACTCGATATCATCCTGGGCACGATCAATGCCATAGCAACCAAGACCTTCAAATCAAGTCGGATGCGTGTAGGACTATCTAAAAAATCCGGTGAAATCGCAATACTTGTACTTGGTGAGCTTTTCAGCTTTGCGATGGGGCTCCCAAAAGAGCTTATGACGGGCGTGTCAGCATATATCATCTTTATGGAGTTCATGAGCATCATGGAAAACTGCGAGAAGTCAGGTGTACCAGTACCGAAGTTCATCAAATCAATCGTCAACAATGTCGATGAAAGCTTGAGCGAAGATGATTACAAGACATTGACCGCACGCCTTAATCAGGCAATTAAAACCGTCGAAGAGTTAGAAGAAGAAAGTAAGAAGAAAGGGTGATATCTATGACATTCACACCGCGTACATCATATGGCAACTTTGGAGCTTCTCAATGGATGCAGTATGCAGTAGCGCGTACTGGTGTGGCCATGCCGAATTGCTTCACATACGCTACTGCTCGCATCTCCGAGATCGTGGGAAGTCGACAATCCCTTGATGGCAGTTCAAAAGTAGTTGGGGCCGGACAATTATGGGTGACTCACGCACCTGAATTTGTTCAATCCAGTACGCCAGTGCTTGGCGCACTCATGATCTTTCAAGGTGGTGTCGCACCATACTATTATGGCCATGTTGCCGTAGTAGAAGGCATGTCCGGTGGACGTGTGACCTTCTCTGAATCAAGCTATCATGAATTCAATTTCCGCCTCAACTCGATGAGCTCAGCGCCTGGATCATACTATCCTAATGGGTATGGCAATCTTAAGCTTATTGGCTACCTTGTCCATAAATCATTAACAGCATCAGATATCAAGCTAACCAACGAGGTCGGCACCTATACTCTTGCAGTACCGACCAATAAGCGCCGTGACTCACCGACTGGCATCATCGCCGAGACCTTGCCAGTCGGGAAGAAGCTAAGTTATACCAACGTGACTACTTATGGTGGTTCCAGATACATCAGTTGGGTAGAGACAGAGCCTAATGGAAACAAGTATCGATACTACGTCTATGCGCCGAAACAGGAAAGCTCCAGTTATAACGAGTCTCAACTCATCAATGAGGTTGGTGTGGCAACGCTTACCAAGGCCGTTAACAAGCGCAGAGATACACCAACGGGCATCATCGCCGAGACCTTACCGGTTGGCAAAAAATTAAGTTACACCAATAAATGGGTTGGCAACGGCCATCGTTACATCAGTTGGGTCGAAACAGAACCAAATGGAAACAAGTATCGCTACTTCGTGGCCGTATCCGGGTCCGAAAAGTATGGTGTTGATACATGGGCTACCTTTGGCGGACCTAGTACAGACACCAAGGGCCCTCAGACACCAACTTCAAAATCGGAAATTGACGAATCCAATGTTAAGCATTGGGGAATCGACCTATCGGAACACAATGCCGATGGCATTGATCTAAGTGCTTATGACTTTGCAATCCTAAGGAGCAATTATGGCGAAATTGAAGATGAGAAGATTGAATACTGGGTCAAGGCATGTGAGAAGGCAGGAATCCCTTATGGCCTGTACTGCTATGACTATGCCATCGATGACGATCAGGCAGAAGCAGAA
>Ga0256404_1002941_pt1 | contig 36145 bp, 32 predicted proteins | sample RumenRJG_01DNA_FD_185990 | JGI IMG/M metagenome (GOLD analysis project Ga0256404, IMG submission 185990) | Bovine rumen microbial communities from Lethbridge, Alberta, Canada - RJG_01 | ecosystem: Host-associated > Mammals > Digestive system > Stomach > Rumen | place: Canada: Alberta | collected... | reverse complement strand
ATCTTACTCTTCTCGCGCGAGTTGGGGCGGGCTCCAGTTTGCAATGGGGCGGGCTTAAACGAGCGCGAGCAGTAGTAATTCTATGTGTTAGTGCTTAGGGAGCTAGTTTTCGGACAGTCTCCCCTGCTCGCACTCCGCTCCCGTCTTGTTTTTTTGTTTCTTTAGCTCTGTATCTATTGATTTTCCAGTGCTTTGTGCATATAATACGAACAGGCGTTCGTATAGCGATGCTTGTGTAAAACTAAACTCTACATATGCAGATCAGCTTGACTTCCAAAGTGCGAATACTTCCCGATGAAGAGCAGAAAGAGCTTCTTCTCAGGACCATGCATGCATATACATCTGCTTGCAACTATGTTTCGGTGCATATCTTTTCTACCGGGTGCATGCATCACAGACGTCTGCATGATGAACTCTATTACGAGCTGAGAACGAAGTTCTCTCTTCGCTCCCAGATGGCAGAGTCTGTCATCCGTACTGTACTTGCGAGGTACAGGACTTTGGATTCTTCTCACAAGCCGTGGGTACTTATACGATTCAGCAAACCACAGTATGATCTCGTATGGAACAGAGACTACTCTCTCAAAGGAGACACCTTCTCTGTCAACACACTTGATGGTCGGAAGAAACTATCTTTTGCAAAGCCGTCTTCGTCACTTGACGGTAAGATCGGTACTGCTAAGCTCGTATACCGCCATGGCAAGTTCTATCTGCACATATCTGTCACTCACGATGCTCCTGATGTATCCGAAGAGGATACATCCTGCGTAGTCGGTATAGACAGAGGCATACGTTTCCTTGCGACCGCCTATGACAGTAACGGTGACACATCTTTCTTCTCGGGCGCAGCTGTAAAGTCCAAACGTGCTCATTACATCGAGCTCAGAAAAGAGCTCCAGAGAGTCGGTACTCCTTCTTCAAGGAGAAGACTGAAAGCCATCGGTCAGCGAGAGAACCGTTGGATGCGTGACATCGATCACCGCATCAGCAAGGCACTCACTGAGTCTTATCCCGAGGGTACTATGTTCGTTCTTGAAGATCTTGCCGGCATACGTTCCCAGACTATAAAAGTCAAAGGAAAACACCGCTATTTCTCTGTATCCTGGCCTTACTATGATCTTGAGCAGAAGATCATTTACAAGGCTGCTTTAAAAGGTCAGATGGTCATCAAGGTGGATCCTGCATACACATCACAGGTGTGTCCTGCATGTGGTAAAAGAGACAAATCGAGCCGTGACAAGGCGAACCATCTCTTCAGATGCCGCGAATGCGGATATACTTCCAACGATGACAGGATAGCAGCGATGAATCTGCACAGCATGGGAATGAAGTACCTGGTGCAGTGCGGTAAGAGCATGCCTCTTTCCGCCGGGGCGGAGTCAGCCGTCCCTGATGTGACGCCAGCCATGCAGGCTATGCCTGTGTGTGCAATAAATGCAGGAGGCAAAAGCCGCATACTGCAGGGCAGTCACAAGCCCCCACTTCAAGGCGTCAGCCTAAGTGGTGGGTAGTTGACGGTGTTCACCTGTCTTTCGCAATCAGGCAGGACCTTTGTAAACAGGTCAGATTTACGCAAAAAGTATACTTCACATGGCCACGAATGTGCAAGGATATGGTACAATGGCAGGTGTGATAAGGACGGCTGCCGCACGGCGGCTGTCCCCGGAACTATCGCTTAATTGTTCAAATAATAAATGGAGACCAGACATGTTTGACAAACTTATCGAAAAAGTAAAAGCAGAACCTAAGACTATCGTTTTCACAGAGGGTTCGGACGCCCGTATCCAGGAGGCAGCTTCGAGACTGCTCGCAGAGGGACTCATGAACGTAGTCCTCGTCGGAAACGTTGACGAAGTAAAGAACGCCGCAGCTGAGAAGGGCTTCGACGTAAGCAAGGCTGAGATCATCGATCCTGAAGCTTATGAAGGCATGGACGAAATGGTCGCAAAGATGGTAGAGCTCAGAAAGGGCAAGATGACCGAGGAAGAGTGCGCTGCAGCTCTCAGGAAGGGCAACTACTTCGGAACTATGCTCGTAAAGATGGGCAAGGCTGACTGCCTGCTCGGCGGAGCTACATACTCGACAGCTGACACTATCCGTCCTGCACTCCAGCTCGTAAAGACTAAGCCGGGCGCTCACCTCGTAAGCTCCTGCTTCATCCTCACAAGAGACTTCGGAGACGAGAACCTCAGAACGATCGCTATGGGCGACTGCGCTGTTAACCTCTCGTACGAGGACAGCAAGGACAAGGAAGGCAACGTTACATTCACAGGCGCTCAGAAGCTTGCTGAGGTAGCTGTTGAGATCGAGAAGTGCGCAAGAACATTCGGCATCGACCCTAAGGTCGCTATGCTGTCGTTCTCGACAAAGGGATCCGGCAAGGGCAACACTGTAGCTCTCTCCGCTGAGGCTACAAAGATCGCCAAGGAGCTCAACCCTGATATGGCCATCGACGGCGAGATGCAGTTCGACGCTGCTGTTTCACCGACAGTCGGCCAGCTGAAGTTCCCTGGATCGCCGGTCGCAGGATATGCGAACACATTCGTATTCCCTATCATCGAAGCCGGAAACATCGGATACAAGATCGCTCAGAGACTCGGCGGCTATGCTGCTTACGGACCTATCCTGCTGGGACTCAACGCGCCGATCAACGACCTCTCCAGAGGCTGCGACGCAGAAGAAGTCTACAAGATGTCCATCATCACAGCTGCTCTGTAAAGACAGCCGGCGACTGCAGTTAGACAAGACTATGACGGCTTCCTATGGTACTATGTGGTCATAGGAAGCCGTTTTGTTTTTTGCTTAAAAACGGCCGGACCTGTTACTGAGCCGTGAGTGCAGATGCCGTATATTGTAGGCGAAGAATGCATAGGGACACGTCACAAGTGGTGATGATCCAGAGAGAAAAACATGAAAGGAGGCCGCAAATGATTGGACGCCAGGTACTGCTTGTAAACAGGCCCTTCACATTGGAGGAGCTTTACGACTTCATGAAAGAAAACTGGAATGCGGAAGAAGCCGGCGAGTTCGTTATAGGACGTCCGACGGCAGCATCTATTGAAGAGTACATATTGCTTCCGGCTACCGCAAGATTCATGACAATAGTCTACCCGAGGACGGCAGGAGGACTTTTTTCGAAGGAGAATAAGGTTATCCTTGCGACCGCAGATACACCGTCGGGAGCTTTCGAAGGTCTTGCGCAGACTATCCCGACCGGAAATATCTTTGTGGGGATAGCGCAGATGACCAGTCTCAGTTCCTCAGAAAAAGAGAGGAGAGGTCCTGCGGAAGATGTGCTCCAGCGATACACAGCATACATGAAGGAACTTCTCGCGAAAGCGGGCTATCTAAAGTTGAAGAAATAGTGCGGATCATATATTGTGGGCAGACAGGCCATTTGACAGAACAAACTGCGGAAATATCAGAAGAAACTAATCAAAATACAAAGCCTGAGGCTTGACGGACCTCAGGCTTTTTTAATTTTTCAACCTTTTTCAGATTTTTAAGAATTCTAATAATTCTCTTAATTTTTGGCCCTATACTACAGACATCAGCTAAGGAAAGCGAAAAACCTACCGGCCCCGCCGGAGAAACAGATAAACAGAAAAAGACACTATAGATCCATTTACATAAGGAGGACATAACAATGAAGAACATCAACACAGCATATGAGACAGTTATCGCTAAGGCAGTTAAGGAAGCAGGGATCAGAGAAGACGAAAAGTTCAGCGTAACAGTCACAGATATCGAGAACAGCATCGTTGCTTTCGAGATCGAGACTGAGTGGAACAAGGTAACTTGCTACGCTGACACAGACACAAACGAAGTAGTCGGCATGATGGCCGAGGCCAAGTCAATCGAAGAGATCCTCTGGGGACCGGCAAGCGCAGTAGCCGCTGCAGGAAGAAAGACCACCAAGGCAGCGTGAAGCCTCTCAATACATCTCTTAATCACAGTCACGCATAATACGGAAAGCTCCCGGAAGGAATCATCCCTCCGGGAGCTTTTCAACTGCAAAGCATAACACTTTTCGATATGATGCGCATTTTGTCTGGATGCAGCCAGTCGGGTGTATATTTCTGAAAAAATCTTCGCAAGTTACACCCGATGAGTGGTTTTCTCGGATTTTTCAAGATAAAATCCCCATTTGGGTGTAGATTTCAGAAGTTTTTCCCCGAATCTACACCCGTTTCGGCAAATCGGGTGTATATTTCTGAAAAAATCTCCCAGAGTTACACCCAACAGGCAAATTTCCTGGTTTTTTCAGGGCAAAACATACATTTGGGTGTAGATTTCAAGATTTTTCCTTCGGATCTACACCCACATAGACAAAACAGGTGTATTTTGCAGGAAAATCATCTATACCATATGGAGAAAATGCCGATAGCATAATACAATGTGAAAGCTCCCGGAAGGATCATCCCTCCGGGAGCTTCTGCTTTTGTCATAGAAGTGATTTGGACCCTGTACAGCAACTTCTGCGCTTGCTCTACAGTGATTTCAGTGCCTGCAGTTCTTCATTTGTCAGCCTGCGGTATTCACCGGGCTCAAGAGTGTCGTCCAGAATCAGCGGGCCCATTGTGAGGCGCTTAAGATAGAGCACTTCCATGCCGCGGGTGGCAAACATCCTCTTGATCTGATGGAATTTGCCTTCCTGTATCACGACCTCGACTTCGGAAGTGGCGAGGGCCTCGTCGTCATGCACGCTTCCATCCGGTGCGGTCTCGTTATCCGGTACGGATTTGTCCGAAGAGACCTCTTCATCGTCATCGGCGGCCCTGAGAATTTCCAGCTTAGCCGGAAGGCATTCGAGTCCGTCGGGCAGGACAAGTCCGTCCGCGAAGGCCTGCACGTCGTCTTCGGTAACTGTGCCCGAGACTTCGGCGTAGTATCTTTTGTCGACGTGGTGCTTCGGCGACAGCAGCCTGTGCGCAAGAGCACCGTCATTGGTGATCAGGAGCAGTCCTTCGGTATCCCTGTCGAGGCGTCCCGCAGGGAAGAGGTCCTTGCGTTTCTGCTCATCGATGAGGTCGACCACGGTCTCCTCGCGGCTGTCGTCGCTCGCGCTTATGACTCCGGCCGGTTTGTTCATCATATAGTAGACGAACTCCTCATAGACGACGGGATCACCGCGGTACGTGACCGCCGAGTCTTCGCCGACATGCATGCCAGGGTCTTTGGCGACTGCGCCGTCCACCGTTACCAGCCCTGCCTTTACGGCCTTCTTTATCTCTGTTCTTGTACCGGCGCCCATGCCGGAAAGAAATTTATCGAGCCTCATTACGCGCGCTTGTTGTCCTCCACAAAACGCCTTATCTTCATCGATGTCGTCTTGTCGAATTCGCGCTCGCGGACTATGACGTGCGCGATCCTCTTGAATCTAGGCATATCGTCGTTGATCCTGTCGACCTCGGCTTCGATAAGAGTCTCAGCCTGCTCAGGCGTGAAATCCGCGCCGAGCTTTCTCTCGAGCTCTTCCTTGTTGAGCCTTACCGTCGCGTGGATGCCGTTCCACTGCGAGTTAGGATCGAGCTCTCCGCCCCATACCATGCACTCGTCGACGATCGGAAGCGCGAGGAGGTAGCCTTCGAGCTCCTCAGGGAATACGTTCTTGCCATTGCTCGCAATGATGACGTTCTTCTTGCGGCCTGTGATGAACACGTAGTTGTCGCGGTCGAGATAACCGACGTCGCCGGTGTGGAACCAGCCCTCTTCATCGAGGACCGCCGCTGTGTTCTCGGGGTCCTTGTAGTAGCCCATCATGACCTGCGGTCCGCGGAAGCAGATCTCGCCGATGCCGTTGCTGTCGGCGTCGAGGATCTTGCACTCTGTGAACGGCATCAGGTGGCCGGCCGAGGAATTCTTCATATATTTACGCTTCGCAGGATTCAGCGCGACGATAGGCGAGCACTCCGAGAGGCCGTAGCCCTGGATCGCGTTGAAGCCGATGTTGCAGAACGAGTCGAGGATGGCGCCGTCGATCGGTGCTCCTCCCGAGATGAGCGTGTGCAGGCGTCCGCCGAATACCGCCGAGATGTCCTTTGTGACGCTCTTAGGCAGTCTGACCTTGAAGCGCCTTGCTTCGCGGTCCATGATCTCGAATGCGCGCATCTGCTTGTCTGTCAGCTTGTCGGCGACAGACTTTCTGATCTTGCTGTAGAAATTCTCGATGATGGCAGGTACGGCCAGCATGATGGTCGGCTGCACTTCGAGGATATCCTTCCTTATATATTTGAGTCCGCGGCTGAACGCGATGGTCGATCCGCTGTATACGCAGGTCAGGAATGTCGCGGTGCACTCGTAGCAGTGATGCATCGGAAGCACCGAGAAGCAGATGTCCTTAGGACGTGTCTCAAACATCGACTGCACCAGTACCGCGTCAAGCAGCAGGTTTCTGTGCGAGAGCATGACGCCCTTCGAAACGCCGGTGGTGCCGGATGTGAAGATGATGGCCGCGAGGTCGGTGTTGACCACCTGCGCGTCGATGTAGCGGCGGTCTCCGGCCCAGATCTTATGACGGCCTTCCTCGCGGAGCCTCTTCCACGAGAGGAGTCCGGCCTCTGTGTCTTCATCCTTGTCCATGTCGGCGTTGATGACGTAGCGGAGCTGCGTGTCGCCGGCAGCCATGATGTTCTTGAAAAGTTTGTAGTACTTGTTGTTGATTGTGATGACCGCTTCGAGTTCGCCCTTGATGGTGAGCTGGTGGAGCTCGCTCTCATTGAGCTCTCTGTCGAGAGGGACCACCACTCCGACGCCGCCGACTATCGCGAGGTAGGACTCGCCCCACTCGGAGGAGTTGCGTCCGATGAGGCCGATGTGCCTGTCCTCGAGACCGAGGTCGAGGAGCGATGTTCCGATCGCGTTGACGTCTTCGCGCACCTGGCGGAAGCTGATCTCCCTGAACGGCATGTTAGGGTCGTACTTCTGCATGAAGAGCGGCAGCTCCGGGTGATGGTCGGCGCTGTAGTTGAGCATGTCCTTGAGGTCGGTGACGACGTGCTTCTCCTTGAAGAGGTAGCGCTTGTCCTTCGACTTCTTAAGGTCTTCGAGCATCTGCCCGATCACTTCACGCTCGCGGTTTTTGATGTTTCTGTATTCGGAATCCGTGTACTTTCTGCTCATAATTTTTCTCTGTAAATAACTTCTCTGTCCCCACGCGCGGCGCCACGGCCGCGACTATGTTGAATTATTTATAGTGCATAATTTGCTGCAAAGTTCTATAATCTACTATGACTATTTATAGATTCATTTGCAGACTATGCCTGTAACGTAGGGATTATACCATATAATCCCGCGATTATCAGCGAAAATTAGGCGGCTCATACGCCGTGTACATATAAGGAAAGGAATAATCAGAAGAATGGAAGAAGTAAGAATTATCGATTTGAAGGAGAGCATCCTCGCGGACAACGACGCGGATGCAGAAAAACTGCGCGAAGAACTCGCGAAAGAAAAGACTGTTTACATCAACGTGATGAGTTCACCGGGATCCGGCAAGACCTCGTCCATCCTCAGGCTCGTCGAGGAACTCAGGCTCAGTTTCAAGGTTGGCGTGCTTGAGGCGGACATCGACGGCGATGTCGATACAAGGACGATGCTCGACGCGGGCATTCCGGCTATCCAGCTCCACACGGGCGGGATGTGCCACCTCGACGCCGACATGAGCAGACAGGCTCTTAAGGAGATCGGCTCGGAGGACCTCGACATCGTGATCCTCGAGAACGTCGGCAACCTCGTATGCCCGGCTGAGTTTGACACCGGTGCCCAGATCAACCTGGTCATCCTCTCGGTACCTGAAGGCGACGACAAGCCGCTGAAGTACCCGCTGATGTTCAGCAAGGCTGACGTCATCGACGTAAACAAGACCGACGCTATGGAGGTCTTCGATTTCAGCCCTGAGAGATTCAGACTCAACCTCGCTACATGCTGCCCTGACGCGCCGGTCTTCATGACTTCGGCTGCTACAGGCGCGGGCATCACTGAACTCGCCGAGTGGATCGGCGCGCGCGCCCGCGAGATCCTGGAAGACTAGTAAATCCGAATATTGTTATAAAAAGTGCAAGAAAGTGACAAGCAAAATGAGTGAAAGCAACGTAAGAGTAATCGACGTAAACGTAGGTATTTTTGAAGAGAACGACCGCATCGCGGCTGACGTAAGAGCGCAGAACAAGGCGAACGGCACTTTCATGGTGAACGTTATGGCTTCGCCGGGCGCAGGAAAGACTACCACACTGCTCCGCACCATCGCCGAGCTCAAGGATGAGTTCAATATCGGTGTTATGGAGGCAGACATCGAGGCGACTGTTGACGCCGAGAAGATGGAGGCTGCGGGCGTAAAGGCGATGCAGATCCACACCGGCGGCGAGTGCTGCATGGACGCGGCTATGACACAGGCTGCGATCAACGAGTTCGACACAAAGGACCTTGATCTGGTCTTCCTCGAGAACGTAGGAAACCTGGTCTGCACGGCTGAGCAGGACACAGGCGCTGACATCAACATCGAGATACTGTCGGTACCTGAAGGCGACGACAAGCCGCTGAAGTACCCTCTGATGTTCACTGTCACACAGGCTGTTATCGTAAATAAGACCGATACCCGCAAATTCTTCGCGTTTGACGATGAAGCGTTTATCGAAAGAGTACACGCTCTCAATCCGCTGTCGAAGATATTCTTCGTTTCGGCAAAGACCGGCGAAGGCTTCGGCGAGTGGGTCGACTGGCTGCGCGAACAGGTAAAGAGCGCAAAATAAAAGGGACAAGGGAGGACGAGATATATGTATGATGTTGCGATAGTAGGCACAGGCCCCGCGGGACTCTCGGCGGCTCTGACGCTGAAGCTTCACAATAAAGATATTATCTGGTTCGGATCGGCCGAGCTTTCCGACAAGGTGGGAAAGTCCGAGAAGATCGCGAACTATCCGGGCGTGCCGATGGTATCGGGTGCAGACCTCAACGAGGCCTTCCGCAAGCAGGCTGAAGAGATGGGTCTTGAGATGACCGACAAGCGCGTGACGAGCATCGCCGACATGGGCGACAGGAAGATGATCCTCGCCGACAACGAGATGTTTGAGGCGAAGACGGTCCTGCTCTCGACAGGCGTTGCTGCTGCGAAGGGCATGGAGAATGAGGACAGGCTCCTCGGCCGCGGCGTAAGCTACTGCGCTACATGCGACGGCTTCCTCTACAAGGGCAAGACTGTTGCCGTGTACTGCACTGACGAGCGCATGGCTCACGACATCAAGTACCTCGAGGAGATCTGCGGCAAGGTCTACGTATACACGAGCTTTGCGTATGATCTGACTTCGGAGAACAGCGAGAAGCTGGCCAAGCCGATCAAGAAGCTGGACGGCGGACTCAAGTGCGACACGGTCGAGCTCCTCGACGGCACACGGATAAGCGTTGACGGAGTCTTCATCCTGAGACCGTCGATCGCGCCTAACTCGCTCTTCCCGGGACTCGAACTCGACGGAGCCCACATCAAGGTGGACAGAAACCAGGAGACAAACTACAAGGGCTGCTTTGCCGCGGGAGACTGCACGGGCAGACCTTACCAGATCACCAAGGCGGTAGGCGAAGGCAACATCGCCGCGCACGCGATTCTGGAGAGACTGAGCGAATAAAGCGTTTCAGAGAGGGATAAAGAGATGATTGAACTCAAGATCGAAAACCAGGCGATGATGTTCGCCTTTCTAAGCAGGGCCACGATCCTTGCGCATGGTGAGGAAGGACGCGCTGTCATCCAGGACGGAATGATAAAGTACGGCAGGGAGCGCGGAGCCAGAATGGCTGCAAGGGCGAAGGCTGCCGGCGATCCGGTCGACCTTTGGACGAACCAGGCGTACGGCGAGTGGAAGCCGGACTATGCGGGACAGATGGAGTTCGGCATGCTGAGATCCGAGCCGACTTATCAGACGTACATCGCGAAGTGTGCGTGGTGCGAGGCATGGAAGAAGTACGACATCCTCGAGTACGGCCGCGAGTACTGCGTACATGTCGATGAGGCTGTTTACGACGGATTCGGCTGCGGTGCTGTATGCACACCGCTGACCACTTCGATGAGCTGGGGCGGAGAGCGCTGCGACTTCGACTGGGGCAAGCCTCTTTCGGCGGAGGAGCTCAAGATGGTCTCCGACAAGAAGGCAGAACTCGGAACGGGCGCTATGCGCGATTTCAACTTCCACACTGCCCACATCTATTACACAGTTTCTGAGACGATCCGCAAAGCCTTCCCGGACGATGCGGATGAGATCATCGGAAAAGCCGTGAGCGACTACATCGGGCTTTACGGACAGGAGTCCTTCGACGTGCTCGGGTCTTTCGATCCGTCGGAGTTCTGATATAATATATTTACAATAATTGAATAAGGAGTGATATCAATGGAAACCAGAGTCGCCGTGATAAGCATTATCGTCACGAACGCCGACCGGGTGGACGCGCTGAACGATCTTCTCCATGAGTATTCCGAATACATCCTCGGAAGGATGGGAATTCCTTATAGAGAGAAAGATCTCAACATCATAAGCGTGGCCATTGATGCGCCGATGGACAAGATCAATTCTCTGACCGGCGCGCTCGGAAGGCTCAAAGGCATAAGTGCCAAAGTAAACTACGCGAAGTCCTGATCACCGCTCCGAAAGGCATCCCCTGAAACCGAAATCCGCACCGAGCGGCTTGAGGCTGAAGCCGGAAGCATACGCACATACGGAAGTATGCATTTTGAACATACCGGCGTTCTGCTCTCATTTTTCGGGGGAGCGGAGCGCCTTTTTCGGTACACGGGATCGCGGCATTCCGGTCCGGGAAAGTGACCGGTCGATGAGCAAACAGGTACAGCAAAATGAAAAACAGAGATCTGATCGACAAACTGAATAAGGAGCACTGCCTCACCCGGGATGAGTGGGTGCAGATCTTCGCCACCTGGGATCAGTACGACCTCCAGTACGCGGCGAGGCTTGCGCAGTGCATCGCGCTCGAACGCTTCGGGCGCAGGATCTTCTTCCGCGGGATCGTCGAGTTCACGAACGTGTGCAGAAACGACTGCTACTACTGCGGCATCCGCGCGAGCAACCCGAATGTGGCCCGGTACAGGCTCGATGAAGAGGACATACTGGCCTGTTGCGCAGACGGATACACGCACGGCTTCCGCACCTTTGTGCTGCAGGGAGGCGAGGACCCGTACTACGACAAAGACAAGATGTGCGGCATCGTGCGCGCCATCTCGGAGAAGTACCCCGACTGCGCTGTGACTCTGTCGATAGGCGAACTTGACAGGGACTATTACCAGGCGCTGTATGATGCGGGCGCGTCGCGCTATCTTCTGAGGCATGAGACTGCCGACCCGGCCCACTACAGGGCGCTTCATCCTGAGAAGCAGACTCTCGAGAACAGGCTGCGCTGCCTGAGAGACCTCAAGGAGATCGGCTTCCAGACGGGCTGCGGCATAATGATAGGAACACCGGGCGAGTCCCCGGAGACACTCGCTGCAGACATGATCTTTATGGGAGAGTTTAAGCCGGAGATGGTCGGTCTCGGGCCTTTCATACCGCATCACGACACGCCGTTCAGGGATGAGCCGGCGGGTAGCGTGGATCTGACGATACTCGTGATCGCGCTCTGCCGCATAATGCTGCCGGACGCTCTCATACCGTCGACCACGGCGCTCGGCACTGCTGAGTCCGACGGCCGCCAGAGGGGAGTCCTCGCAGGATGCAACGTAGTGATGCCGAATCTGTCGCCTATGAGCGTGAGAAAGAAGTACATGCTCTACGACGGCAAGGCCGGCACGGACATGAGCGCCGAGGCGGGCATCAGGATACTGCGGGAGCAGATGGAAGAGATCGGATATGAGGTCGTCGTCTCGAGGGGCGATTTTGAGAAAAGAAGCTAGGAAGCGGGCATGGCAGTCTGTATATATGCTGCCCGCAAAAAGGAGAATGAAAGGCCGCGGCGAATCGTGGGAGCCGGGCTGCAAATAAGTGCAAAAGGAAGGAAAACTTCTTATGGTTAAAATAGCTGTATACGGAAAGGGCGGGATCGGAAAGTCGACGACTGTGTCGAATGTTTCGGCCGCACTGGCGGACATGGGATACAAGGTGATGCAGATAGGCTGCGACCCTAAGGCGGATTCGACCCAGAGCCTGCACGGCGCGGGAGAGATGACGACCGTGCTCGATCTCGTGAGGACCAGAAAGAATGATTTTGAACTGGCGGACATGGTGCGCGAGGGCTACGGCGGAGTCATATGCGTCGAAGCCGGCGGACCTACGCCGGGACTCGGCTGCGCCGGCCGCGGCATTATTGCGGCCCTCGAGAAGCTCAAGGAAAAAGGCGCATACGAAGTATACAAGCCGGACGTTGTCATTTACGATGTACTCGGCGATGTCGTTTGCGGCGGCTTTTCGATGCCGATGCGCGGCGGCTACGCTGACAAGGTCTTTGTTATAACATCGGGAGAGAACATGGCGATCCACGCCGCCGCAAACATCGCGGTCGCGCTGGATGGCTTCCGCGACCGCGGGTACGCGAGCCTCGGCGGCATCATTCTGAACCGCCGGAATGTACGGGACGAAGACGCCAAGGTCGCCGAGCTCGCGTCCGACATCGCCTCTGAAGTCATAGGCGAACTGAGCCGCAGCGAGACCGTTACCGACGCTGAGGATCTGGGCAAGACTGTTATTGAAGCCTTCCCTGACAGCGCCATGGCAGACGAATACCGCGCGCTGGCGCGCAGGCTTCTGGAGATCTGCGGCCTGTGAAGCCATCCTCCTGCACTTGCAGCCCTTGATTAGGCCAAAGCACCGCGGCATGTACGATTGGACCTAATTACACGGACTTGTAAAGGCACGAATTAGGCCAAAAGCGCCGCGGTATATACGATTAGACCTAATTCCACGGACTTGCAAAGGCGCGAATTAGGCCGAAAGTGCCGCGATATCTACGAATGGACCTAATTCCAAGGATTTGCAAAGGCGCGAATTAGGCCCAAATCTCCGTACAATTAAAAAAGGTCCTAATCGCTCCATATAGAGACGGAAACATATAAAGAACACTGAAATGAAAAACGAAATAAAGAGTAATCTTAAATCTGTAAAGCCGCATAAGCTTACAGCAACCGATCTCCCGTCGGTGCGCATCGCCGATGCGTCGTTCCCGGCGCCGTTCAGATCAGGCCTCGAGTATTCGTCGCCGGCCCGCGGCACCTGGAATATAGTCCATACCGGCATGCTGGTGCCTGAATGCCATGAGATCTATGTATGCGCGGCGGGCTGTCTCCGCGGAGTCGTTCTGACAGCTGCAGAGATGGGTCTGATGGACCGCTTCTCGACGGTCGCGATCCGAGAGAACAACCTGCTCGAGGGCGACATGGAGACGCTCGTCATCGAAGGCGTTACGGACATCATAAGCAAGCTGCCGAAGAGGCCGCCGGCGATCCTGGTCCACACGAGCTGCGTGCATCACTTCACCGGCACGGACCTGGATCTCATTTACCGCGAGCTTCGGGAGCGCTTCCCGGACATCGATTTCGCGGACGCGTACATGAATCCGATCATGCGAAAGAGCGGTCTGACGCCGGACCAGCTGATGCGCCGAAGCATCTACAAGCTGCTGCACGAGCGCGAGGCAGCCGGTGATACCGTGTCAATAATCGGCGGCGACATCCCGACTCAGCAGGACAGCGACCTGACGCGCATGCTTGAGCGCGCCGGCCTTACCGTGCGCGAGGTGACGTCGTGCAAAACATACGATGAATTCCAGAAGATGGCTGAGGCGAAGGTCTTCATTTCTTATTATCCGGACGCGGCTCCGGGCGGGGATGCGCTGGCGGAGAGGCTCGGCCGCAGCCACTATAAGCTGAAGATGAGCTTCGATTATGACGAGATAGATGAGACATTTGCTGGCCTGGCAGATCTTCTCGAGGCGGAGACCGGGCGTACCGGTCTTAAGATGACGGCGGATGAGATCGCGGCAAGGCGCGCAGAGTGCGAGGCGGCTCTCGCGGAGACGAAGGCGCTCATCGGCGACACTCCGGTCGTGATCGACTACACATATTTCCCGAGACCGTTCGGGCTGGCGAAGCTCCTGCTGGATCACGGCTTCAACGTGACGAAGGTCTACGCGGACAGCGTTCCGGGGATCGACAGGGAGTCCTTCGAAACGCTCAAAACGGAGCGCCCGGACCTTCTGATCTACCCTACGGTCCACGCGGACATGAGGTTCGCGAATACGGCAAACACCGCGGCGGATGAAGAGGGCTGCAAGGTCCTCGCGATCGGCCAGAAGGCGGCGTACTTCGAAAACACAAACAACTTCGTCAATGTGGTCGAGGGCGGCGGCATGAACGGCTACGAAGCCATCAACCGCACCTGCGCCCTGATGCGCGATGCGTATATAAATAAGAAGGACATGCGCGGGCTGGTCCAGATAAAGGGCCTCGGCTGCGAGGTCTGCGTGAGGTAGCGCCGGAGGAATACAGATATGAAACAGACAGCAAGGATCATTTCAACATATTCGGCCGACGTGATGGGCGTGTGCTCGGCGATCTTTGAACTGGGCGGGATGGTCGTGATGCACGACGCGTCCGGCTGCAACTCGACATACACGACTCACGACGAGCCGCGCTGGTTCGACATGGACAGCATGATATACATCTCGGGACTCAGCGAGATGGAGGCCATAATGGGCGATGACGAAAAGCTCATAAGCGACATCGAGGAGGCCGCGGCAGAACTTCACCCGAAGTTCATAGCTCTCGCGGGCTCGCCTGTATCTGCGATGACGGGCTTCGACTATGAGGCGGTCGCGTCGGTTATAGAGCTGAGGACCGGGATCCCGGCGCTCGGTTTTCCGACGACCGGAATGAACACGTACATACACGGCGCGTCGATGGCTCTCGCGGGGATCGCGGAGCGCTTCGTGAAAGCTCCGGGCGATGCGGCGGGCAGCGGCAAGCGCGACGGCAAAATGCGTATCAACATACTCGGTCTTACGCCGCTCGACTTTTCGACAAACGGCACGGACGCGTCGATCGTCAGGTGGCTCGAGAGCGAAGGCTTTGAGGTCGTATCGAAGTGGGCGATGGGAAGCACTCTTGAGGAACTCAGCCGCGCGGCAGAGGCTGACGTGGATCTGGTCGTCTCGGCATCCGGCTTCGGAGCAGCGAAGGTGCTGTATGAAAAGTTCGGCATACCGTATGCCGTGGGAGTGCCGGTCGGCAATGAGCTTCCGGGCCTGATGGCGGATAATATAAGGATAAAGGTCGAAGAATTCGCGCAGGCGCGCGCGGCGGGTGAAGCGCCTCTCAGTTTTGAGGACGCGGAGATCAGCGTGGAGTCGGGCATTTTCCTGAACGGCCGGAGCAGCGGGGACGGACGCAGCTATGAAGAGGGATTCGTCGCGGTAATAGGAGAGGGCGTCACATCGCTGTCGCTCGCGAGCTCCATCGAGATGGAATGCGGGATCCCGGCAAAGGTGCTCTGCGCAACGGAGTGTCCGGATGGGATACTGAGAGAGTGCGACCGCATGACTCCGGACGAGGATGACATAATCCCGGAGCTGAAGGGGGCGTACGCTGTGATCGCCGATCCGATGTACAGACCGATCGTTCCGGAGGGAGTAAAGTTCATAGAGCTCCCGCACGAGGCGTTCTCGGGAAGGCTTTACAGAGACAGTATCCCGGATGTGGTGAAGGACTTTGGTAGATTAAAAAAGGAAATATAAGAATCGACAAACAAACACTTGTTCGGATAAATGTTTTGTGATAAACTCTATTTGTAATTAATATGTAGGTCTTTTCCGATCGGCCCAGTTGCAGGTATGAGTGCAGCAGGATATGCGTGATTTCAGGCACGTGATCCTGCTGCTTTTGTTTTAAGAGGTTTTTATGGAACGCAATGTGAATGTAATAAAAGATCTTGATAACAGCAGTTTTGTTTTGATCAACGATGTCAGATTTAAAGGAAAGCGAGAAGACTGGAAACTAGTTGAGGAATATTTGAAGGATTATATCGGGGAGTTTTATGAAATCGAAGAAACATCTGAAAAAGTATTTATCTCTGCAAGCTTCCCTGATGAGTATGCCAATTCTGAATCCAGAATCAGGTTAAAAGGGGCGAACGCAAAAGCGAAAGCAAACGCTTCGCAGGCTGTCCCGGAATTAATTAAGATAGCAACAAACAGAAGATACTCGAGTAACAAAAAGAGAAAACATGAACATGATGCAAAGTATGGCTGGTATAGGTATGATGTTAGATTTGCACTTCCGGTATACGATGATAAGACCGGCAAGGTGGGAAGATACAACATCTTTAAGGCGGTCATGCTTGTCAGACATGCAGAAGATGATCAAAAGTATTTATATGACTTTTTGGAAATAAAAAAGGAGACGAGCAGCCCGCTTTAGCATTAGTGCTTACGGTGAAAACCCATCTCCTTAAACGTATTGTAACAAAAGAATCGACTAAGTCAAAGAATTATTTGGATTGATTTATAAATGGAGGCCATATGATCATTATTATCGATGGAGACAATTCTCCTGGAAGCTGTGCTGAACTATAAAGTGCTGGAAGCGGATACGCTTGTTGGCTTTCACAATTGGCTTGTACATCTATTTGGCGGAACAAAAGGTAACGAAACATATGAGAGAATTGACAGGATGTTTGCCTCAAAGTATGCTGTTACCTGTGCTGACAAGAAACAGCCACATAAAGAACAGTTGTTCAGAACCCTGTTATCTGATATAATCCCACTATGCCACAATTCAAAGTAAAAAGTGATTTTGCTCCGATGGGAGATCAGCCGCAGGCGATTCGGGAGATCGCCGACGGCATACTTGCGGGAAGACAGGCGCAGACGCTGATGGGCGTCACCGGCTCCGGCAAGACTTTTACTATGGCCAAAATAATCGAGGCCGTACAGAAGCCGACGCTCGTCATCTCGCACAACAAGACGCTCGCCGCGCAGCTCCACGGAGAATTTAAGGAGTTCTTCCCTGACAACGCGGTAGAGTACTTCGTTTCATACTACGATTACTACCAGCCGGAGGCCTATGTGCCGTCGACTGACATGTACATAGAGAAGGATGCCGACATCAACGACGAGATCGACAAGCTGAGACACTCGGCGACGGCGGCCCAGCTCGAGAGGCGCGATGTCATAATCGTGGCGTCTGTCTCGTGCATATACGGACTCGGAAGTCCGTCCTCATACCGCAACCAGCTCATAAGTCTGCGCCCGGGCATGGAGATGGACCGCATGCAGCTCCTGAGAAAGCTGACCGACATCCAATACACCAGGAACGACATGGATTTCGCCAGAGGAACCTTCAGGGCTCGCGGCGACATCGTTGACATCTACCCGGCAGGCGGCGAAGAGGCCGTGAGGGTCGAGCTCTTCGGGGACGAGATCGAGAGCATACGCGAGATCGATCCTCTGACCGGCGAGATCACGGGAACGCGCCAGCACATCTCGATATTCCCGGCGAGCCACTACATCACGAGCCGCGAAGACATGCAGCTTGCGGTCGCATCCATAAAGGAGGAGCTCCGCGAGAGGCTGGACTGGTTCCGCTCCAACGGCAAACTGCTTGAGGCCGAGAGGCTCGAGCAGCGCACCAACTACGACATCGAGATGATGATGGAGGTCGGCACCTGCAAGGGCATCGAGAATTACTCGCGTCACATCAACTTCCTGAAGCCGGGCGAGAGACCGTACACTCTGATCGACTACTTCCCGGACGGGGATTTCCTGACGATCATAGACGAGTCGCACGCGATGCTTCCGCAGCTCCGCGCCATGTACAACGGCGACCACGCGAGAAAGGAATCGCTGGTAGAGTACGGCTTCAGACTGCCGTCCGCATTCGACAACAGGCCGCTCAGATTTGACGAGTTCAACGAGCTCACGGGCCAGACGGTATACGTGTCGGCGACACCGGCGGCGTACGAATTGCAGCGTTCGGGCGGAGTCACGGCAGAGCAGCTCATAAGACCGACGGGACTTCTCGACCCTGAGATCGAGGTGCGCCCGACCGAAGGCCAGATCGACGACCTCATCGGCGAGATCTACGAGACCGCGAAGAAGGGCGAGCGCGTACTGGTCACGACTCTCACCAAGCGCATGGCGGAAGACCTCACCAAATACCTGCAGGAGCAGGGCATAAAGGTAAGATACCTGCATTCAGACATAGACAACTTTGAGAGGCTCGAGATAATCCGCGACCTCAGAATGGGCAAGTTCGACGTGCTGGTCGGCATCAACCTGCTGAGAGAGGGACTCGACTTACCGGAGGTCTCGCTCATCGCGATACTCGACGCGGACAAAGAGGGCTTCCTCAGGACGGAAACTTCACTCATCCAGACTGTAGGCCGCGCCGCGCGTAACGAGCACGGACGCGTCATAATGTACGCTGACTATATAAGCAAGGCCATGAAGGTCTGCATCGATGAGACGGCAAGGCGCCGCAAGGTGCAGGACGAATACAACAAAGAGCACGGCATAGTCCCGAAGACCATCGTGAAGCCGGTGCGCGAGATCGCAAGGGCGACGAGCGAGTACAAGGCCGGCGGAAAGGACATCACGAACCCGAAGGCGATGACCGCAGGCGAGCTCCGCGAGACAATAAAGGAAGTGGAGAAGGCCATGAAGGAGGCCGCGAAGCAGCTTGACTTCGAAAGAGCGGCCGAGCTCCGTGACGTGCTGTTTGAACTGAGAGCAAGCAAGAGGGCTTAATGGATAAAAACATAGTTATAAAGGGTGCGCGCGAGCACAACTTAAAGGGAATAGATGTCACTATCCCACGTGACAAGATGGTGGTGCTTACCGGACTTTCGGGGTCCGGCAAGTCTTCGCTTGCGTTCGACACTATTTACGCTGAGGGCCAGAAGAAGTACGTGGAGTCGCTGTCTTCATATGCGAGACAGTTCCTGGGCCTGATGAAGAAGCCTGATGTCCAGCTTATCGAGGGCCTTTCACCGGCTATCAGCATCGACCAGAAGACCACGAACAAGAACCCGAGGTCGACTGTAGGTACAGTCACTGAGATATACGACTATCTGAGACTGCTGTATGCGAGGATCGGCGTCCCGCACTGCCCGGTATGCGGGCGCGAGATAACGAGCCAGAATATCGACAGCATAATAGAGAATATACAGAGCCATGAAGAGGGGACGCGCATGACCGTCTTTGCGCCGGTAATAAGGGGACGCAAGGGCGAGCACAAGGCGGTCATCGACCGCCTGCGCCGCGACGGCTACACAAGGGTGCGCGTCGACGGCGTGATGTCGCGCCTCGACGAGGGCGACATCGTGCTCGCCAAGAACAACAAGCACAATATCGATATAGTCATCGACCGTATCGTCCTCCGTTCCGACAACAGGAGCCGTATAGCTGAGGCTCTCGAACTCGCCATCAAAGAAGGCGAGGGCATCTGCAGTGTGCTCTTTTCGCCTCCGAAGACATCAGACGACGGCGCTGACGGAAAGATAATAAAAGAAGAAGAGTCGGTCTACTCCACAAAGTTCTCGTGCCCTGAGCACGGCATCGGACTTGAGGAGATGGAGCCGCGCATGTTCTCGTTCAATGCTCCTTACGGCGCCTGCGAAAACTGCAGCGGACTTGGATTCACCCTGCGCATCACAGATGAAGCGGTAGTCACCGACCCTAACAAGAGCATCCTTAACGGCGCAATGGGCAACGTCTTCGCGTCGCTCGACGCGATGGGATTCTACCGCCAGATGCTGAACCGTCTGGCCATAGACCACGGCACAGACTTAAGCGTTCCGTACAAGGCGCTCCCTCCTAAGTTCAAGGATGAGCTCCTTCACGGCACGGGAAGCCGCAGGCTCAAGTACACATACGAGAGCCGCTCCGGCAGGGTCTCGCACATGAACCACACCTTCGAGGGCGTCATCCCGAGCCTAGAGCGCAGATGGGGCGAGACCAATTCCGAATACATCAAGAGCAAGATAAGCGACATGATGACCGAGGACGAGTGCCCGGTCTGCAAGGGCCGCAAGCTCAAGGACACAGTGCTTGCAGTCACTGTCGGCGGCAAGAATATCATGGAGCTCACCGATCTTTCGGTCGTGCAGGCGCTTGAGTTCTTCGAAAAACTCGAGACAGAACTGAGCAAGCGCGACAGAAAGATCAGCAATATGGTGACCAAGGAGATCAAGGCCAGACTCAGCTTCCTGAAGGACGTCGGCCTCGGATACCTCACGCTCAGCCGGTCGGCGAATACACTGTCCGGCGGTGAGTCGCAGCGCATACGTCTGGCGACCCAGATCGGATCGGGCCTCGTGGGAGTTCTGTACATTCTCGACGAGCCGTCGATAGGTCTGCACCAGAGCGATAACGACAAGCTTCTGGCATCGCTCCGCAACCTCACCGACATGGGAAACACGCTCATCATAGTCGAGCATGACGAAGACACCATGTACGCTGCCGACCATATTGTGGACATCGGTCCGGGTGCGGGCGTGAACGGCGGAGAGCTGGTAGCCCAGGGCACTGTCGAAGACATAAAGAACTGTCCTGAGTCTATAACCGGTCAGTACCTCTCCGGCAAGCGCCGCATACAGGTGCCTATGGTGCGCCGCGACGGAAACGGCAAGTACCTCGAGATAATCGGTGCGGCCGAGAACAACCTCAAAAACATAGATGTAAAGATACCGGCAGGCAAGCTGGTCCTGGTGACGGGAGTATCGGGCTCGGGCAAGTCGAGTCTCGTGAATGAGATCCTCTACAAGGGAGTCTCACGCATCACAAACCGCACACAGGAGCGCCCAGGCAAGCACAAAGAGATCCGCGGCATCGAGAACTTCGACAAGGTCATAAACATCGACCAGTCGCCTATAGGCAAGACGCCGCGCTCCAACCCGGCAACATACACCGGCATGTTCACCCACATCAGAAACCTCTTTGCCGAGATGCCTGAGGCCAAGGTGAGGGGATACCAGCCGGGCAGATTCAGCTTCAACGTGAAGGGCGGACGCTGCGAGCACTGCAGCGGCGACGGCATAATAAAGGTGGAGATGAACTTCCTGCCTGATGTCTACGTGCCGTGCGAGGTCTGCGGCGGCGCGCGCTACAACCACGAGACGCTCGAGGTCAAATACAAGGGCAAGAACATCTCCGAGGTCCTCAATATGACGGTCACCGAGGCAATACCGTTCTTTGAGAACCAGCAGAGCATACTGAGATATCTGAAGACTCTCGACGATGTCGGCCTCGGATACATAAGTCTCGGGCAGCCGTCGACGCAGCTGTCGGGCGGCGAGGCGCAGAGGATCAAGCTTGCGACCGAGCTCTCAAAGAGGAGCTCCGGCCGCACGCTCTACATTCTCGACGAGCCAACGACAGGTCTTCACTTCGCGGATGTCGAGAAGCTGCTCTACGTGCTCAACCGTCTGGTCGACGAGGGCAATACAGTGGTCGTCATCGAGCACAACCTCGATGTCATCAAGCAGGCCGACCACATAATCGACCTCGGACCTGAAGGCGGCGACAACGGCGGACGCATAGTCTGCACCGGCACGCCTGAAGAAGTGGCGGCTGTACCGGAGTCCAAGACCGGCCAGTACCTGAAGCGCATGCTCGAATAGACCGCAGATCAGAATAATCAAAAAATAAGACGCGCATGCCCGGCCATTTTAGGTATGGTTAAGGTACGCGCGTTTTAATATAATTGAAAAACAACGGAGGTAAAGCGATGCGCATACTGCTTGCAGAAGACGAAAAGGCGCTGGCTAAGGCGCTGGTCAAAATATTTGAGGCCAACAACTACTCGATCGACGCTGTCCATGACGGGCAGGAGGCGCTCGACTATCTTGAGGCGGGCAATTACGATGCCGCCGTTCTGGATATCATGATGCCTAAGGTCGACGGGATCACGGTCCTGAAGAAGCTGCGCGCATCGGGCTCCGATCTTCCGGTGCTGATGCTCACGGCGAAGGCTGAGATCGATGATAAGGTACTCGGTCTCGACAGCGGAGCTAACTACTATCTCACAAAGCCTTTCGACGCGAAAGAACTACTCGCGGCGGTCAGGGCGATAACGCGTTCGGGCAACGAGGTCGACACAAAGCTCAGCTTCGGCAATCTGTCGCTCGACAGGGCAAGCTTTGAGATGTCGACTCCGTCCGGCTCGGTCAAGCTGGCCAACAAGGAGTTCCAGATGATGGAGCTTCTCATGGCGAAGCCGGGCAATATTATTTCGGTAGACACTTTCATGGACCACATCTGGGGCTACGACACAGACACGGAGAGCAACGTGGTGTGGGTATACGTGTCATATCTGAGAAAGAAACTCACGGCGCTCGGCGCAGACGTCAAGATAAAGGCGACCAGAAATGCCGGTTATTCCATAGTCAGTGAAGATTAGCAGACAGACATGATAAAGAAATTAAAGATCAGATTCATAGTGCTCGCGATGGTATCGCTGACAGTCCTGCTGTCCCTGATAGTCGCGGGCATGAACATAGCGAACTACCGCAATGTCGTAAACAGCGCGGACCAGCGGATCGAAGTGCTCGAAGAAAACTCCGAGCGTCTTTTCGGCGGTCCGGGTATGGGCATGCAGGATCCTTTCGGCGGCTTCGAAAACGGTGACGACGATCTCTACGGCGGACTTGACGATGATGACATCGATGACGGCCGCTTCTTCGGACATGGAGGAGCAGGCGGACCTTCGATGAGCCGCGACGAAGCTGAAGAGTCTAGGTTCTTTACAGTCATTCTCGACAGCAGCGGCAATGTCCGCCAGACCAACGTCGACAGGATATATTCGATCGACGCATCCGAGGCGGAGGAGATGGCAAAGACTGCCGCGGCTTCGGATGAAGACGAGGGCTTCATCGATGACTTCAGGTATTCAGTTGATGAGGAAAACGGTGTCACGCGTGTCACCTTCCTCGACTGCGGCCGCACGCTGGAGACTTTCCGCGACTTCCTGAAGGCGAGCGTGCTTATGTCGCTCCTCGGCCTGCTGCTCGTGTTCTTTGTGATACTCTACTTCGCGGGACGCATCGTAAGGCCGGTGGCTGAGAGCTACGAAAAGCAGAAGCGCTTCATCACCGACGCGGGCCACGAGATAAAGACTCCGCTCGCGATCATCAAGGCAAACCTCGACCTCATGGACATGGAGCTCGACTCCGCGGAGAGCACTGACGGGCCGGCAGACATAGCAAAGACTGCAGGTGAACTCCGCGAAAGCCTCGGCGACATAAATGACCAGGTAGTGAGGCTGACAGACCTCACCAACGATCTCGTCTACCTCTCGCGCATGGAGGAGGGCAGCGGCTCTCTCGTTCTGACGGAAGTCCCGCTTTCGGACATCGTCACGGAGACGGTCTCGTCCTTCGAACCTCTCGCGGCTGAGAAGGGCAAGGTCATCTGCATGGAGGCGGAGCCGATGGTCACCGTGCAGGGCAGCGTCAAAGAACTTGAGAAACTTGTATCCATACTGATGGAAAATGCGGTAAAATACTCCGCGGCGCCTGAGATAAAGGTGGACTTCAGAAAGCGCGGCAAGGATGCGGTGCTTGAGATATCCAACAGGACCGACACCGAGCTCACCAACGAGTCGCTGTCGCACGTCTTTGAGAGGTTCTACCGCACGGACAGCTCGCGCAACTCCGCGACTGGCGGTCACGGTATAGGGCTTTCGATGGCGAGTGCCATTGTCGGCGCGCATAACGGAAAGATCACTGCCCGCACATCGGACGGGCATGACTTCATCGTAAACGCGTCCATACAGCTGGCATAAGCGGCAAACAAAGAAAGAGAAACACGCGCGCAGCTGCAGAAGCGCGGCTGCGCGATTAAATTGCTGTTTGAAGGAAGGAAGAAAATGAGACCGGAAGATCTGAGAAAGATAAAGAAGAGAATAGACGGGACACTGAGCAATTTCCGCAGCATCTACGGATGCTACGTGAATGCCGCGGGCGAAGTCGTGGCGAAGATGGAGATCCCCGTGCTTGATATGGAGACCGAGGAGCGCGAGATGTACGCGACGCTTCTTAAGAAGGTCCTCTCCGGCACGCAGGACAGGAACCAGATCACCGTTGAGTTCCCGGCAGACAAGGTCGAAAGCAGCGACGAGCACAGGCTGCTCATGGCACTCAAGAGCACGCAGCTCAGGGATGAGAGCATGCGCGACCTTCTGTACAGCAGGATAATAGAGAATCTCGACATGGGCGGCGAAAGCTTTGTCATCTTCCTCGCTGCAGACACCTACGACCTCAGAACGAAGGACGTCAAGGATGAGGAGTGGTCCGAGGAGTCGAACGAGCAGTTCGAATACTTCCTTTGCTCGATCTGCCCGGTAAAGAATTCGAAGGCGGCGCTCCAGTACCTTCCGGGGCAGCAGGAATTCAGGGGCATATCCACGGGCACGCTGCTGGCGGCGCCTGTGCTCGGCTTTATGTTCCCGGCGCTCGACGAGGGCAGCGCGGACATCTACGAGGCGCAGTATTACACGAAGAGCACGGCCGAAAACCACGGCGAGCTCATCAGCGCTCTCTTCGCGGTGGAGAATCCTCCGATGGCGGCAGAGGTCCAAAAGGAGACCTTCAACTTCACGCTGGCGGAGTCGCTCGGCGGCGAGTGCAGCCTTGATGTTGTCACGTCGCTCCAGGCAAAGCTCTCTGCAAAGGCCGAGGCTGTGAAGGAAGAAAGTCCGTCTGCGATAGCGGAGGTATATATAGAGGACATCGAGGACATGCTTGCGGGCAAGGGAGTGTCGGATTCGAAGATAAAGGACTTCAGCGAATCCGTCGGCAAGCGCTTCGACGGAGCGAGCAGCTTTAATATAGGGAACCTCATACAGAAGCGTTCCTTCGAGGTGAAGACGCCCGAGACAAAGATCGTCACCGACCCTGAGAATGCGCTCCGCATAAAGACGCGCAAGATCGACGGCGTGACATACATACTGGTTCCGGCCGGCGAGAGCGTCACGGTAAACGGTGTCGAGATAAGCACGAAAACTGAGGAGTAGAGACAGCGCGCCGCGTCCTGCAGACAGAAAACCGACTTGATAAAAGAGATCCGAAAAAAATCCGGATCTCTTTTTTAGTTTAAGTTTGATTTAAGTTTCGGTGTTTATCATAGGCACTGTAAGGAGGAAGAGCCATGGGATATCAGGCGGTATTCAAAAGATACGAACTCAAATACATGGTCACGGCTGAACAGAAAGAAAAGATCCTGAAAGCCATGGAGCCATACATGGAGCCGGACCGCTTTGGCAGATCGACCGTCAGGAATCTGTATTTCGACACTGACGACTTTGTGCTCGCAAGACATTCCATCGCGAAGCCGGACTATAAAGAAAAGCTCCGCATCAGAAGTTACGCGAAGGCGGATGCCGGAAGCACGGTGTTCGTAGAGCTCAAGCGTAAGTTTGACGGAGTCGTATATAAAAGACGCATCGGCCTTCCGGAATCATCCGCGATGAAGTGGATGGCCGGCGTCATGGACAAGACGCTCGAAGCAGAACTCGACAAGGAGTCGCCGCAGGTGGCAGCAGAGATCGAGTACTTCGCAGGACTCTATAAAGGGCTCAGACCGGTGATCTACCTCTCATATGACCGTGAGGCGTACAGGATGAGAGAAGGCGCTGCTGATGCAGACGGCGGCTCGGAATTCAGAGTCACCTTCGACAGCAATATCTTCTGCAGAGAGACTGAGCTCACACTTGAGTCGGAAGCGTACGGCACGCCGATCCTCGAAGACGGGATGTTCCTGATGGAGCTCAAGTGCCCGGGCTCGATCCCGCTCTGGCTCACAAAGGTCCTCTCGGAGGAGCGCATATACAAGACGTCATTTTCAAAATACGGAAGAGCCTACTGCAGCTTCATGGATAAGACACCCAGCGAGCGCTCGCACTCGATCGCGGAGGCGGGATACCTGGGCTGGGCTGCAGCAGCGGCAAATCAGAATACAGGATATGCGGGCAAACGCCGCACACGCAGGAGATTCTCTTTCGGCGGCAGAGTGACCGCATAAGATAAAGAGGTGCGCAGGCCGCACATAGAATAACCAATAACAACTTTAAATAAGTTTTCTTCATACATTTTCTTCATAAAAACATACCTTCATACATTTCCAGCAGAGGCCCCTGCCGCGTGCAGGGGCTTTTGTTTTGCCGCCGGAAAAGAAGCCTTTTACAAGTTTTTTAAAAAAAGCCGGACCTTTTAGTTTCGTTTAAGTTTCGGCCGTTATTATGCGGGTGTAAAGAGAAGGAACGGCCGGGGCGGCCATGAGCTGCAGAGCAAAATCGAAGCACGAAGCACGGACCGGCACAGATATAAATGGAGGTATAAAAAATGAATGAATTACTGACAAGTATTTACGAAAGCCAGACGGCTGTATCGATAAGCTTTACGGATTTCGCGGCTGCGTTCGCGGTATCCATCGCACTGGGCCTGCTGATCTCGGCAGCCTACATGCACAACACACGTTACACCAAGAGTTTTGTGGCGACACTCGCAATGCTGCCGGCCATCATCTGCGTGATCATCATGATGGTCAACGGAAGCGTAGGAACGGGAGTCGCGGTCGCCGGAGCGTTCAGCCTCGTAAGATTCCGCTCGGTGCCGGGAACGGCTAAAGAGATCTGCGCGATCTTTCTGGCAATGGGCACCGGCCTGATCACCGGAATGGGCTATCTCGGACTTGCGGCGATCTTCGCGGCAGTGCTCTCGCTGGCGATCGTGATCTTCAACCATCTCGACCTCGGTTCGAAGAAGAACGCCGACAGATACAAGAGCATCAGGATCGCGATCCCGGAGGACCTCGACTACAGCGGTGTTTTCGATGACCTCTTCGCGGAGTACACGAGCTCCTGCGAACTCGTAAATGTAAAAACGACAAACATGGGAAGCATGTTCAGGCTCACATACGATGTGACGCTGAAAGAGCCTGAAAGAGAAAAGGAACTCATAGACAAGCTGCGCTGCAGAAACGGCAACCTCGAGATCAATGTATCGAGGCAGGGCTCGGCGGCGACAGAGCTGTAGACCTCACCGGGAAGGAGGAAGCATAAATGAACAAGGATTATAAGAACAAGACATATAGCGACGCCGGGGTGCAGAAGGGCTTCATGACAAAGGCTCTGATCTCGATCCTGGCACTGATACTGGCATTCGCGCTGACACTGACATCCTGCGGGACGGCCTCCGGCGCAAGCAGCTCGGCGGTTACAACGACCTCATCGGAGCAGTCGGCGGACAACGCGGTGAGCAAATCGGAGATGTTCACGGAGCGCGACCTCTCGGATGAGTACGACGAGAGCGAGGCTGAGACCATCACTCTGAACGGAAGCAGCGCTGAGACCTCGGCGGCCTCCGGCGTGAGCATCGACGGAAGCACAGTCACGATCTCGGCGGAGGGCGTGTACATCGTAAGCGGGACCCTAAGCGACGGACAGATCGTCGTTGAGGCAGACGATGCCGCAAAGGTGCAGATCGTTCTGAAGGACGCGAGCATCACAAGCAGCACATCGGCGGCTCTCTACGTAAAGTCGGCTGACAAGGTATTCGTAACAACAGCTGAAGGCACTGAGAACACGCTGGCAAACGGCGGAAGCTTCACTGCCGACGGAGATACAAACATTGACGGCGCGGTCTACGCGAAGGATGACATCACGTTCAACGGAAGCGGCAGCCTCACGATCACATCGCCGGCAGGCCACGGAGTCGTCGGAAACGATGACGTCAAGTTCGGCGGCGGCACATACACGATCACTGCATCGGCTCACGGCGTAAAGGCCAACGACAGCGCACGCTTCGCGGAGTCCGACGTAACTATCACAGCGGGAGCCGACAAGGACGGCGTCCACGTTTCGGACAATGACGACGCGAGCGCGGCAGAGTACGACAGCTTCTTCTACATCGCCGACGGCACTCTGACCATCAGCGCGCAGGACGACGGTATCCACGCCGATGCGCAGGTCATCATCGAAGGCGGCACGATAACAGTAAACGAGTCCTACGAGGGCATCGAGGGACTTTCCATAAATATCAGCGGCGGCAGCACGACCGTAACTGCAAGTGACGACGGTCTGAACGCTGCAGGCGGCAATTCGGCAAGCGGCAGCCAGGCATTCGGCGGCGACGACTGGAACGGCGGCGGAATGATGAGCGACGGCGGCACAGACGGAAGCATCACGATCAGCGGCGGCTCTGTGAAGATCACAGCCGGCGGAGACGGAGTGGATTCCAACGGATCTGTAGAGATCAGCGGCGGATACACGGTCGTTCAGGGACCGACTAACGGAGACACATCGGTGCTCGACTACAACGGAACAGCAACTGTAAAGGCGGGCACATTCATCGCGACAGGCGGAGCCGGAATGGCTCAGAGCTTCTCCTCGGCAGATCAGGGCCTCATCGCTGTAAGCGTGGGGAATCAGTCCTCGGGAAGCACTGTAACACTTAAGGATGAGTCCGGCGCAGTGATCGCAGAGACGACACCAGAACTTGACTACGCTGTCGTATACATCAGCACTGAGGACATGGCAGCGGGCAGCACATACACACTGACTGCAGGAAACTACAGCGAGAGCATCACTCTCAGCGAAAACATCTACAGCAACCTCGCCGGCGGAATGGGCGGCATGAGAGCAGGCCTCGGCGGAGGCGGTCCCCGAGGCGGAATGAACGGCGGCCAGGGCGGCGGAAGACCGCAGGGCGGTCCGGGAGGAATGAACGGCGGCCAGGGCGGCGGAAGACCGCAGGGCGGCCCGGAAGCCGGCATGGGAACAGACGGCGTGACCGGAGCAACTCAGATGGCAGGAGGCAATGCTGCCTGACTGAAAGGAGGCAGACTGTGAGAAACAGGATGATAGCTTTGATACCGGCGTATGAGCCGGATGCGAAAATAATCGATCTGACTAAGGAATTGAAAGACAGGCGCTTCGACGTAGTCGTCGTCGACGACGGGAGCGGCCCGGACTACGCGGATCTGTTTGAGAGGCTGACGCGGGACGCGACCGTCCTGACACACAAGGAGAACCGCGGAAAGGGAGCGGCGCTTAAGACGGGACTGGAATATATAGGCAAGTATATGGCGTACACGGAATCCGTGCTGACGGGAACCGGAACGGAAACAGTGTCGGGCAGGGACGCGGTCATCGTGACCGCGGACGCGGACGGCCAGCACCTGCCTGATGACATAGAGAGGGTGGCAGAGATCGCAGCCGCAAGGCCGTCCGCGCTTGTCCTCGGCAGCCGGGCGCTTGCCGGGGACATCCCTGCCCGGAGCCGCTTCGGCAATACCGTTACCCGTCATGTATACAGCGCCGCGACCGGCGTAAAGGTCCACGACACACAGACAGGTCTCAGGGCATTCCACAGAAGCATGATCCCGAGGCTCCTCAAGATAGAAGGCGAGCGCTACGAATATGAGATCAATATGCTTATGCAGCTGGCGTCCGAGGGCGTTCCGATCATAGAGGAACGCATCGAGACGGTCTACGAAGACAACAACAGCGGCTCGCACTTCAAAACTTTCAGGGACTCGTTCAGGGTGTACAAGGAGATCCTGAAATTCTCGGCATCATCGCTCGCGAGCTTCGCTATCGACTACTGCATGTACGCCGCGCTCCTGGCAGCGACCGGCGCGGCAGGCATCGCAAACGGACTGATCATCTCCAACATCGGAGCGAGACTCGTGAGCGGCGCCGTAAACTATACGCTCAACCGCAGGCTGGTCTTCAGAAGCAGGACGGGTTTCGCGAAGTCGGCGGCGCAGTACATACTGCTGGCGGCCTTCATACTCGCGGGCAACACCATAGTCCTGAGCACTCTTGCCGGCACGCTCGGCATGAACAGCCTGCTGGCGAAACTGATCACCGAGATCATCTTCTTTGTGATCAGCTGGACGGTGCAGAAGTACGTGATCTTTTTCAAAGAGACCGAAGGGGAAGGCGCAGCGGAAGCGGCCGGAGGTCTCGCAGCTCAGAAGGAACAGGTGGACGGGCAGTAAGGCCTCGCCACGGAAAGGCGGCAAGCTATGATAAAAAAACATAAAGCGCTGCTCGCGTACATGCTGGCGCTCGCGGTATTCACGACATACGTAGTGATGGACACCTTCGTCATAAGCAGGGTGTACAGCGAAGCGTCCGGCGGCGGAAGCGAGGCGGCGATGCAGATAGAACAGGATACGGAAGACGGAACCGCGCAGGATGACGCGGCCGCAGAAGATGCGGATGAAGAGGGCAGCCACAAGGGCGGCCCGGGAAGCGGCAGCGGAGGACCTCCTTCGGGCGGACACGGGCCGGGAAGTCACGGAAGCGGTGAGCACAGCGGCAAACCGGGAGGCAAAAAGAGCAGCAGTTCATCGTCATCGGGAAGCAGTACATCATCTCAGAGCAGCTTGTCCTCAGACACATCGTCATCCTCAACTTCCTCTGCGTCTGCAGTCTCATCAGCCGTAAGCTCATCGGCTGACAGCTACAACGACGGCAAGGTCTCGATAAACTACAAGGAATACACTGTGAACGGCACGACGATCCATGTCGCGGAGGTCAGCGTCGGCTCGGCATCCTATCTCAAGACTGCGTTCGCGCAGGGATCTTACGGCAAGAACGTAACGGCAACGACCTCTGACATCGCTGACAGCGTGGACGCCATACTGGCGATCAACGGCGACTACTACGGCGCAAGAGAAAAGGGCTATGTGATAAGAAACGGAAAGATCTACAGAAACACGGCGAGCGATGACGCTGAGGATCTTGTCATCTACGAAGACGGGTCTTTCGAGATCATAAACGAGAGCGAGATAACGGCGGAACAGCTTCTCGCTAAGGGCGCTGTCCAGACTCTGTCGTTCGGACCGGCGCTGCTGGAAGACGGCAAGATCTCGGTCGACTCGGACGATGAGGTAGGCCGCGCGATGGCGAGCAATCCCCGCACCGCGATAGGCATAAAGTCCGACGGCACATATCTCTTCGTTGTTTCCGACGGAAGGACGGACGAGAGCGAAGGTCTGTCGCTTCTTGAGCTCGCGCAGTTTATGCAGTCGCTCGGAGCAGAGACGGCATACAACCTCGACGGCGGCGGATCCTCCACAATGGTCTTCAACGACAGCGTCGTCAATACACCGACTGGCGGAGGAATAGGAAACGGCAGCGGAAGCGAAAGGAAGGTGAGCGACATTGTATACATCGGATACTAAAGATCGAGGAAAAGAACTCAGGACCGGTATGATATACTTGACGGCATCGCTGGTCATAGCGGCGGCCGCGGCAGTGTACGGGCTCTTCAGCCACGGGGTCTACTCGTACTGGATGACATACGCGTTCATGGTGCCGCTCCTTCTGGGAGCCATGCCGCATCTGATCTCGGCGCTGAAAAGTGAGACGCGAAGAGCGGACGGCTCCGGAGGACTGAATGACGATCAGCCGGGCAAGACCGGAATGATCGGGAAGTACTTCTCGGGAGATATACAGCTCGCGGTGATCGCGGCTCTTACGGCGGGCAGCCTCCTGAAGGGAGCGCTCGACATCTACGGCACGACGAACAGACTGCTGATCGCCTATCCGGCCATCGCGGTACTGACGCTCATCGCCGCTGTGATCCTTTCAAAAAGAGGAGAATCAAAAACGCCGGGCGGACCGGCGATCGAAACAGCGGAATGATGCGGATATCAGCGGAGCGCCCTGAGCGCCAGTGCTGATGCGATGCCGACGAGTATCCCGGCGGCGATACCGCTGAACATAAGTACAGGGAAATAGAAGAATATGCGCAGGTCCTCGATGAGGGCCGCGGCAACAAGGAGCTGGCCAAGGTTGTGAAGAACGCCCGCGGCCATGCTGACACCGGTCACTGAAAAGAGGCCGGTTTTTTTGAGCAGTATCATTCCTGTGAGGCTCACGACGGCTCCCGCGAGGGCGTACAGCATGCCGAAGACTCCGTTGAAGAGGAGCCCCGCAAGGACGACTCTTATGACGCTGACGGCCGCCGCATCCTTTGCGCCGAACTTGTAAAGAGCCACTACCGTGACCACGTTCGCTATGCCAAGTTTGATGCCGGGCACGCCCGGGTTGTATGGTATAATGGCTTCGACATACGAAAAGATGAGCGCAAGTGAAGCCATCAGGCCGACTCTTGCGATGAACGATGCGCTTATGCGTCCGCTGCGGTTTGTCTGTCTGTGCGCTGCACTGCCGGACTTACGAGGTGACTGAGTCATAGCCGCCTCCTTTCTGTCCCGCTTCGATGCGGACCACAAGCCTGTTAGGCAGACACACGATGCTTTCGCCGGCTGCCGAGATGCTGCCGTGCTTCACGCAGACCTGGTTCTTGCATGAGGCCTCGGTTACAGAGACCGCGCCGCCGCTGACTGTTACCACATTGTAATAGTCGTATTGGGCGGATGCCGGCTCATCGCTGCTGACTGACGGAGCGTCCATCCTGTTCTGCTTCGGAGCAGGAACGACGATGACGCGGTCCTCCGCGAGAGGATATGTCGCGTAAAGATCTCCGCCGGACTCGATGACCACCTTCGCGTCCCCGCCTGCCGCGGAATGCGAAAGTGAAAGCGCAGCAGAAGCGGCCAGTCCGATCACGACCAGCACCGCAAATAGTATTATGTCTGCTTTTCTGATAAACTGCTTCATAATTGATTTCATTATAGCATGGATAAACTGACGCACAGAAGAAAACTGAATAGGCGCGCTGCGGCCGCAGCCGTCATGGCCGTGATAATGGCGGCCGTCTTGCTGTGCGGATGCGGAGCAGGATCAAAGGCTCCCGAACCCGTGTCGAACGACGGATACTTCCTCGACACCATCTGCAGCGTCTCGGTCTACCGCATGACAGCGGAGGACGGGAGCGTAAAGGATGCGTCCGGAATGGAGGATGAAGCTCTTGACGTCATAAACGGTTCCTTCGAGGTCTGCAAGGACCTCGAGTCGAAGCTGAGCCGCACAAGGAAGGACTCCGACGTGAGCCGCATCAACAGCGCAAAGGGCGAATGGACGGAGGTCAGCGCAGAGACCCTCGATCTCATAAAAAAGGGCGTCGATTATTCAGACCTTTCGGGCGGTGACTTCGACATCACTGTCGGCGGAGTCACAAAGCTGTGGGACTTCCACGCCGCTGAGGGTGAGGCGAAGATCCCGGATGAAGAGGCTGTCGCAGAAGCAGTGAAACATGTCGGATATGAAGGCGTGGAGATCGACGGCGACGGAAGCCGCGTGAGACTTGCGGACCCTGAGGCAGAGATCGACCTCGGAGGCATCGCGAAGGGCTACATCGGCGACTGCATGACAGAGTACCTCGAGGAGCGAGGCGTAGTCTCGGCGGTCATCAACCTGGGCGGCAATGTCATCTGCATCGGCGGCAAGACCGACGAGAGCGGATTCGTCATAGGAGTCGAGACTCCTTTCAGCGACCGCAGGGAGATAATCGGAACGGTCGAAGCGGCCGACAAGACGCTCGTCACATCGGGCATATATGAGCGCAGGATAGAGGTTGACGGCAAGAGCTATCATCATATCCTGGACACCGCGACCGGCTGGCCGGCCGAGACCGACCTTGATGCCGTGACCCTTATAGCAGACAAGGGCAGCTCGGCGGACATCGATGCCCTGAGCACGACCTGCCTCATAAAGGGCGCGGATGAAGGAATGAAACTCATAGAAAATACGGACGGCGTCGAAGCCATTTTTGTTCTGAGCGACGGAAACATCAGAACGACTGACGGCGCCGGATTCGAGAAGGAATAGATGTCTGCGGCGAGGCAGCCGCAGCAAAGGAAGAAAAATGAAAAAGATACTCGTAGTGAACGATGACGGAATACAGGCTGTTGGAATGAAGTCCCTGGTAGAGGCTCTCGGCAAATTTGCCGAGGTCTATGTCGCGGCACCCGCAGAGCAGCAGAGCGGCAAGAGCATGGCGATAACCTTCATGCGCGAGATGCATGTGGAGGAGCGCGAGCTCAGCGGCGCTGTGGAGGCCTATGCGGTCGAAGGAACGCCTGCCGACTGCGTGAAGTGGGGCCTCGGAAAGCTGAAAAGCGAGGGCATAAAGCCCGACTATGTCATAAGCGGCATCAACATGGGGCACAACCTCGGCGCGGCGGCCTATTATTCGGGCACCATCTCCGCCGCGAAGGAGGGCGCGCTGAGCGGTATAAGATCGATCGCTCTGTCCGTTGGAGACCATGGAGCTAAGCACTTCGACTACGTGCTCGGCATGCTGCCGCGTCTTCTTGAGATGTCGTCAGAACTCTCGCCGTCGGTCATACTCAGTGTCAACGCGCCTGATCTGCCGGCATGGGAGATAAAGGGCGTGAAGATAGTCCCGGCGGCTCCTTTCGGCTACGGCGAGCTCTTCCTCTTTGAGCGCATGGAAAGCGGCGACCACCAGATGATGCCGAAGTACGTGGAGCGTGACGGTCTGATGCGCTACGATTACGACTGGATGGAGCAGGGCTATGTCGCCGTCTCGCCTATATCCACGCAGCTGAGCGACAGGGCGTCACTCATGAAACTCAAGGGTCTTACGATGCAGTCGAAGTGCCTTACCGTTATAGTGGACGCGCAGCAGGGCATGCTGACTCGCCTCAAAAAGCCGGGCAGATTCAGCAAGAGGATAATAAAGCTGGCGCACTGCGTGAGCAGGATGAGCATGCCTATCCTGGTGACGGAGTCGGCCGATCTCGGAGAGACCCTCCCGGAGCTGAAGAAGTACCTGAACGAGTCCGAGACTGTAGTCCATATACAGCCCGACGCCTGGTCCTCGCCTGAGATGGACAGGTTCACGGGAGTGATAGATGTTGACAGCGTGATGATCGCGGGAGCGGCATCGAATGTTGAGCTGCTCCAGACTGCTCTTGGCTTCAATGCGAAGGGCTTTGAGACCATCATTCTCGAGGACTGCTGCGGGGCTGCAGGCAAGAGCGACCACAGGGCAGCGATGAAGATCCTGGAGGAGCGAGGATGCCGTATAAGCACTCTGGAAACTGAGGTTATGAGACTTGCGGGGGGATGCAGCAGACAGGTTCTGGACGCCGTCAAAAACATACTGTTTGCTTGACACGGTCTGGCCGATGTTGTAGTATCTTTAGTGCTATGCGCTGATGTAGCTCAGTAGGTAGAGCACTTCCTTGGTAAGGAAGAGGTTTCGGCAGTTCGAGTCTGCTCATCAGCTCCATGCAACCCGTTTAGGGACAGGGACGCTTGTCCCTAAATTTTTCAAAAATTCAAAAATAACGTTATTATTTGAAGGAGGAAGTTAAATGGCAAAGCAGAAGTATGAGAGAACCAAGCCGCATATCAACATCGGTACAATCGGCCACGTTGACCACGGCAAAACAACTCTTACAGCAGCTATCACATCTGTACTGAACAGAAAGTACGGACTCGGCGGAGACGTAGCATTCGACCAGATCGACAAGGCTCCGGAAGAGAGAGAAAGAGGAATCACAATCTCGACAGCACACGTAGAGTATGAGACACCGAACAGACACTATGCTCACGTAGACTGCCCGGGACACGCAGACTATGTAAAGAACATGATCACAGGAGCAGCTCAGATGGACGGAGCTATCCTGGTAGTAGCAGCAACAGACGGACCAATGCCTCAGACAAGAGAGCACATCCTTCTGTCGAGACAGGTAGGAGTACCTTACATCATCGTATTCCTTAACAAGTGCGACATGGTAGACGACGAGGAACTTCTGGACCTCGTAGAGATGGAAGTAAGAGAGCTTCTCGACGAGTACGATTTCCCTGGCGACGACACACCGATCATCAGAGGATCCGCACTGAAGGCACTTGAGGACCCAACAGGCGAGTGGGCAGAGAAGGTAGTAGAGCTCATGCAGGCAGTAGATGACTACATTCCTGAACCAGAAAGAGCAAACGACCAGCCGTTCCTGATGCCAGTAGAGGACGTATTCTCGATCACAGGCCGTGGAACAGTAGCAACAGGAAGAGTTGAGAGAGGAATGCTCCACACAGGCGACTCCGTAGAGATCGTAGGACTCACAGAGGAGAAGAGAACAGTAGTAGTAACAGGTGTTGAGATGTTCAGAAAGACACTGGACGAGGCAGAGACAGGCGACAACATCGGCGCACTGCTGAGAGGTGTTCAGAGAACAGAGATCGAAAGAGGACAGGTACTTGCAAAGCCGGGTACAATTC
>Ga0256404_1002940_pt1 | contig 36150 bp, 17 predicted proteins | sample RumenRJG_01DNA_FD_185990 | JGI IMG/M metagenome (GOLD analysis project Ga0256404, IMG submission 185990) | Bovine rumen microbial communities from Lethbridge, Alberta, Canada - RJG_01 | ecosystem: Host-associated > Mammals > Digestive system > Stomach > Rumen | place: Canada: Alberta | collected... | reverse complement strand
CTCCGGTTTGTAATTGTTTTTCAACAACTCAATTATACCAAAACCATTGGTTTCATGCTATTTTTATGCCAGTTATTATTGAATTTTCAAGGTGCATAGGCACATTTTAATGTGCGAAGTTTGAGTATTATAAAAATACTGATTGGATTTTAATTAGAAAATTATATAAGATAAATACATTTTCATAGAACTAAAAAGACCAAATATGATAGAAAAATGTCGTTTTATGCAAAAGGGGTTGTAATAACATTTGAATTATAGTAAATAAAAAGTATTAGGAGAAATTGGAAGAAGACCATTTATGGTGGATAACTTTCTTTACGTTTCACATTTTATAAGAGAAAGCGATGGGAGAGGGTAATATGAATGTGATTTTTTGTAGACCAGAACTCACAATGCAAGTTTCTGAGGATGTAAAGCTTTTTTTTAATGAGTGTAATGCGATCTTTGAAAAGTACATATATAATTTTCGCATTATAGGTTCGTATGAAATCATAAGGCAAGTTATGCTTGAAGATGTAGATCAAGATGATATTTTAATATTTTTCACATCAGAGGATGGAGTATACGATAAGCGGATGTTAAGATTGCTTGAAAAGTATAATAATGTTCAATGCAGAATATGGCCTATTGCAATGGAAAATATGCCACACTGCAGGAGGCCACCGGAACCAGTTGCTCAAAGGCAGAGTTTTGATGTGGCTTGCAGGAAGGAGAATAGAAATCCATTCAATAATAATATAAAGGCTATAGCCCAGATATTTGCACGAAAAATTGTTGCTCAAACATTATCTCCTCTTTATAGTGATGATGTTTTGTATTTTATCAGTCATAGTAGGAAGGATGGAGAAAAAATTGCATCTAAACTTGCTGATGGTCTAAGGCTTTTGACAAGAGAAAGAAATGTTTACCGCGATGTGGTAAATGTGCAGGTTGGGGATGATGCTCAGAAGGACATTGATGAACATCTAAGGGTAAGTGATGTGTTGATTTTTTTACAGACAGAGCATGCTCAATATTCGAAATATATCATGAAGGAACTGTGTTATGCACTACTTAATGATATACCTATATTGTGGATTCAGATTGATAATGCTTTGTATAATGAGATGGAGATAAGACCATACGAGCATCCAATTCTTCAATATAGTAGCGAAGAGTTTTTGGATTCGAAGCGACTTGTAGAAATTGTAGATGAAATAGAAGATAAATGCTTTCAATTAATTATGAATTCATCTGGACAAGTATATTCTTATGTGGAGTGTTTTATGGAAATGAGTAGAGAAAATAAAATTAGGCTACAATGTGATGGAGAAAATGCGTTAGCGTATCAGTTAGAGTATATTGAAAATGTGAAAGATCAATATGATCTTGGTATTAGGAAGCATTACATACAATGTTTTGGAAGAAATCCTAAAAAGAGTGATATTGAAAAATTTTGTACAAATGTAAAAAGTAAGGAAATCTATAATGAATGTAATAAACTGTTTTTACTTTCAACTCATGGGAAGAGGGAGAGTAAGATTGGCGATAATAGGATTTTTGAGGAAAATTATGAGGATTATCTTGCAAATATTCAGAATGTATTGGGGCAATATAGCCCTAAGAGGGAAAAAAGAATTATAATTTCAGGTGCATTTCCAGACTGTGATGAAATATATAAGAATTCACTGACAGAAGCCGTTATTATATATGCTAGGCAGATTATTCGAAATGGTTATACATTAGTGTTTGGTGCCCATCCTACATTTCAAGAAATTATTTTTAAAATTGGTGAGTTATATTCTTCTGATGTGCTCTATTCAATAGAGATGCATATGTCTCGGGAATATACAGAGAGATATAACTTGGATTTGTTAAGAAAAAAATGTCATTTAGTTTTAGCAGATAGTATACAAGAAATGCGACAAAACATGATATGTAAAAAAAAGGCAGAGATGTTGATTTGCCTTGGTGGAAAAATAAAAGAGGATTCGTCACAGCAAGGTGTGGATATTGAAGTGGGTTTGGCGAGAAGATGTGGGATACCAGTGGCGCTTGTAGGTACAGTGGGAGGACGTTCAAGTCAATATGCATATGAATTGCTAAAACAAAGAAAATGGAAATTAATAAATCCGTGGGGAAGCGAATTAAATGAAAGCTTATTTTATAACGTAAATCACAGACTTATGGTGGAGAGATTACTGAGTAAAATTTCTAAGTAAGAAGCAGAGTGTTACATTTAGTGTAATGTTTATTAACACGCTATTAGCATTAAAAGGTCCGATTAGATAGGGGGGATTTATTGATGATTAAGAGAAAAATGAGAAAAAAATGTTTAAAACACAATTAGGGTTTCTTGGAAAATCTTTACAGAGATATATACCCAAGATACTGAAATCGAAGGTGAAGGTAGTATAATATTTTATTGATAATTTGAAGTTATCTATTAAAAGAGAATAATCCATCATAGTACTGGTAGAGTGTTAGAATCTTTACAATTATATCTGAAAATCCTTTCTCGGATGTTTTGTGGTTAAGATGTCCTTTTGCTTTGCTACAGTAACATGAGTGTATATTTCTGTAACATTAATAGAGCTATGTCCTAACATTTCTTGAATAAATCGGATATCAACGCCTGTATCTAATAAACAGGTTGCAAAAGTGTGTCGGAACATATGTGGCGTGATATGTAAATCGATATTAGCAAGAGAAGAGTATTTTTTTATCATTCTGCGGACGGATTGATCAGATAATGCCTTTCCAGACTGATTTGCGAAAAAATGATTACAGTTTTTAATTTCAGTATTAAAATTAATTTTATATTCCTTTAAGATACGGATGACAGCATCATTTCCAATTTGGATACGTCTTTCTTTACCACCTTTTCCGTAGATGAGAATGGTTCCGTCAATGAGATTTACATCATTACTTTTAAGGGTGCATAGTTCAGAAATTCTTATTCCTGTGGCAAATAATAGCTCTGCAACTGCGGCGTCTCTTAAGGCATTTCGCTTCTGATAATCGGTTTTAGCATTGTGGCGTTGCTTGTAAATTGTGGTCAAAAATGTTTCAACCGTATGTAGTGGTATTGTTTTGGGTAATATGACAGGCTCGCGAAAATGTACCTGTATTTTGTTGAAAGGATTCTGTAGAATGATATCTTTGTATTCAAGATAATGAAAAAAGGCTTTTAATGCGGCTATTTTTCTCTTTACAGTTTTAGGTTTATATTGTTGGTGAAGTTTTGCAATATAGTCTTCAAGTGTTTTGAATGTAATTTGTGCAATTTCTTGTGATGAAGTTTGCTCAGAAAATTGGCGTAAGTCAATTTTATAAGCCTTTAGTGTTTTTTTATCCAATCGTTTTTGGCTATTGCAGTATTCTAAATATTTTTTTATAAGCGTTTGTAAGTTATCCATATTAGTCTCCTTTATTTTTTGGTATTATAAAAGCTATATCGTACAATACTATATAAGTTGGTTATAATTCAGCAGTTAAAAAATAAAACTGAAAAACTGTTCTGTTAAAAAAATTTTATGGATTACTTATTCCATAGACAGGAATAGTTACTATTTCGTAAAGTTGTGAGAGTGGATATACCTATTTTTTGTGATAAAGTTATGGGATTGATACTGGTAAAGTGGAAAAAATAAGATAATTTAGATGATTCATAGAATACTATTTACAATTGTTATGTAAAAGAAAGCCAAATACTGGATATAATACCCAAAGAATAGGAAAAAAATTGTGGGAATATACTAAAAAAGGAAAGGAAAAAATATAGGAAAAAAGTTGGTAAAAAGTAAAAAAGTATTGAAAAATAAGGAAAAAAGAGGGGGTAAAATAGAAATTAAGTGAACAGATTGAAAATATACAAAATGCACAAAAATAAACGCAAAACAACAGGATAAAAAGAGGAAATCAACAAACGAATGTGATGAAATTGTTACAAAAGTGTTAAAAAAAATTAAAATTTCTATTGGAAAAAACTTAGATTTTGGTATATAATAAAAGAAGCTTTAAGAAAGTTTAATCTATGAAGGAGGAATTGGAAGTGCATAACATTAAGAGACGAGTTATGGGAAGTTTGATGGCTGTATTAATGGGAACAAGTACTATCTTAGGTACCTGTCCTACACCACTTTTTGCAGCAACTACTTCAAATGCAACAACAGAGACGGAAGTAAAAGCGGATGCAACGGCAGTAAATGCAAATTCGTATGGACTTGCGTCTGAGACAGAAGGAAACATTTTACATGCATGGGACTGGAAATTTACAGATGTAACAGAGAATATGAAGGTAATCGCAGAGAGCGGTTATTCTAACGTACAGGTGTCTCCATGTCAGACGATTCGTGAGAATGTATCAAATAATGGAAGTTGGTGGCAATTTTATCAGCCAACAGATTTTGCTTTTGGTAACTCATTAGGAACAGAAGATGAGTTTAAGGCTATGTGCGATGAGGCAAAGAAGTATGGTGTAAACATTATTGTCGATATCGTTTCTAACCATTTAGCAGGTAGTGATACTGCTTTGGATGGAAAGGTTGCAGACAAGTGGAAGAGCAATACAGGAAAGTATTTCCATAATTATGGAAGCGACTATAAAGCAAATGATGATAATGATAGAAAGAGAATGGTTACAGGAACTATTGGTATGCCAGATTTAAATACAGAAGATTCTGACGTACAAAATGCCATTACCAGCTATTTAGGTAAATTGATGGATTTGGGAGCAGATGGTTTCCGTTTTGATGCTGCAAAGCACATTGGTACACCAAGTGATTCAGGCGAATGTCAAAGTAATTACTGGAAAGTTATTGCAGATTATGTAAAAGGAAAAAATGCAAATGCATTATTATATGGAGAAATCTTAAATACTATTCCGGTTTCTATTGATTACTATACACCTTATATTAAGGTTACAGAAAGTCAAAAGGGATGGGATATGAAGGATTTGACACATGGTTCTGCTGTTTCTGATAAGCTGGCGTTCCAATATACAAGAACAACACCTGATAAGAACTTGATTACATGGGTAGAAAGTCATGATACCTTCTGTAATGCAAATCAGGAAACTGGTACACCAGGTACAGATAATTATATGTCAAATGATCAGATTATTTTATGTTGGTCAACTGTTGCTTCTAGAGCAAATGCACAGTCTTTATTCTTTGCAAGACCAGAAGGCATTAAAGGTGAAGGTAGTGGAGCAAATCGTAAAGTAACTGTATTAGGTAATCTTGGAATTAACACAAAAGATAATTCTTGGAAAGATACAAGAGTTGCAGCGGTAAACAAGTTTAAGAATGCAATGGTTGGAGAAGGAGAATCTTGTTCTACTAACGGAAATCTTGCAATCATTAAACGTGGAAACAAAGGTGTTGTAGTAACAAACTTTGGAAGTGGTTCTGCAAACTTTAATGTAAGCGGATTATCTGGATTAAAGGATGGAAAATACACAGATGCCAGTGGACAAAATGGTGAATTTACAGTTTCAGGCGGAAAGGTATCTGGTTCTGTAAAGGGTAATACATTTGTAGTATTATACGATGCAGATGCAACTGTAGAAGAAACAGACGCTCCAACAGCTACACCAGAGCAAACACCAGAATCAACAGATGCAGCATCTATTTCTTTAGAAAATGGTGGTGGAGACTTTACAGAAGCAGTAAAGGAAACCATTACAGTAAAGAATGCAGAATATGCATATTATAGTAACGATGGTGCAGAGTGGACGGAAATTAAAAATGGAAAGGCAACTGTTACAATTGGAGCAGATGCAAAGAACATCGGTGATACTTACGCATTGTATGTAAAGGCAATGGGTAAAGATGGTAAGATGGTTGATACAGAAAAGACCTATACATACAAGTCAAAAACTTCTACGGATGCAGGTCAAACACATTCTTTGAAAATTAGAATTCCAAAGAAAGATTTTTCTAGTGCACCACATGTATATTTCAAAAATGGAACAAAATGGCCTGGAGAGACTATGACAGCAGAGGGCGATTATTGGGTATATGTATCTGATGAATTGACTAGTGGAGAAGTAATTTTCAACGATGGAAGTAGTTGGCAGGATCCTATAATGAATGCAAGCCCAGCATTTTATACGGTAGCTGGTTATATGGAGTATGACAAATCTTCTAAAACAGTAACAGAGTTTACAGAACAGACAGAGGCAACCGTTTCACCAGATGCAAAGAAAGCAAATAAGGCACCTGAATTTGTTGGACCAACAACAGAGCCAACAGCAACACCAGAAGTAACAACAGGTGGTGTAGTGACAGCAACACCAGAACCAACACAGACACCAGTAGAGACAAAGGTACCAGAAGAATTAAAGATTTCTGTAAGTAAAGAGGATGGTACACAATTTGATGCAGAAACATTACCAGTTGACATTAAAGTAGAAAATGGAACAGATGCAGTATATACCATTGATGATGGTGCAGAAGTTAGCTTTGATGGTGAAACAACTGTTCAGGTTGGCGAAGGTAAGATTGGAAACACAGATGTAACATTAAAAGTTGCAGCAACGGATAAAGAAGGTACTAGAACTGCAATGACATATACTTATAAGAAAGTATTTAATCCAAAGAAAGCTGCTCAGGAGCAGAAAGTTGGAAACGTTACAACAGCAGTTGCTAAAATCCAGAGTTTAATGGAAGTAGTAGCAGATGCAGCACAGGCAGATGCAGCAGCAGAAAGTGATGCATATTATGCAACAAACCCAGGAAGCAAAGTTGGTAAAAAGGCAAGTATTAAAATTGATGGAAGTTTTTCTGATTGGTCAGATGATATGCTGATTGCACAGGGAGCAGCTTTTGATACAGCAACAGCCTTTAAAGGACAGTGGGAAAACTGTGTAATGGATTCTTATTCTTTGTATGGTGCATGGGATGATGAAAACTTATATATTGGTTTCCAATTAGTTAATGTGTATGATGATGCATTAAAAGATTCTGGTATGGATTTGGCAGGTGGACCATTGAGTTGTAATGGAAAGATTGGTGATTTACCAATTACACTTGCGATTAATACTGGAAAAGGAAATGCAATGACTGGACGTGTATCAGATGGAAAAGGAATCTGGGGACAGGAAATCGAGTTTAAAACAAGAGTGGATAATATTTTAGTATTCCATGGTGATAATTCGGGAACACCTGGTTTCTTTACAGGAACAGAAGATGGAACTACAAATTATAAAGCAAATTGTCAGAATTTTGATGATTTGGGAATTGAAGTAGAATCAGCAGATGGTTGTTTACCAAAAACAATAATGGGTGTAAAAGATAATAAGGGAGATGTTCAGGCATCTTACTCTATGGATTCTGCTTGGATTGATTTTAATACTACAACTCATGATAATAAGTACGATACATTTTATGAAGTAAAAATACCATTTAAGGCATTAGGCATCACAGCAAGTGACGTAGAAAATAATGGTGTAGGTGTAATGCAGTTGATCGGACGTGGAGAATCTGGAATGGATTGCATACCACATGATCCATCTATGTTAGATAATACGATGGGAGATTATGCTGCACAGCCAACAAACTCACACGAGAAAGATGATACAGATATTATTACAGTGCCACTTGCAGCAGTAGGTAACATGAAGGCAACTGGTGAAGGAGCTGGTGGAAATGTTTCTACACCAAATCCTGCAACAGCAACACCAGATACAACAGATAGTGTAGCAACGGCAACACCAGATACAACAGATAGTGTGGCAACAGCAACACCAGAAGCGACAGCAACAGATAGTGTAGCAACAGCAACACCAGAAGTAACAGCAACAGCAGAAGTTACAGCAACACCAGAAGCAACAGCAATTCCAGTGGAAGATACTGATCAAATGGTTGTAAACTTTGGTGCAGAAAAAGCGGCTCCACAGGTAGCTGGAACAACAATTAAATTAGAAGCAAAACCATATAATACAACAGGAAAATGTGAATATCAGTTCACAGTAGATGGCAATTTAGTACAGAAATATTCTGAAAAGTCAACTTATGATTGGTTTGCAACAACAGGAAAACATACCATTCGCGTAGCTGTAAAAGATGAAACAGGTAAATATGTTGTAGTAGAGAAATCTTACACAGTAATGGGTGAAACACCTGCAACACAGACACCAACTGTTACAGCAACAGCAACAACAGAACCAACAGCAACACCAACAGATGTGCCAGTCACACCAACAGCAGTACCAACAGAAGTACCGGTTGACATCGTTGTAAAGGCATCCTTTGGTAAGGCATCACCACAGAAGGTAAATACTGCAATTAAGATTACTCCAAGAGTAAGTGGTACAAACAACAGTTATAAATATTCTGTTATGGCTGAGTTAAAGAATAGTACTTATACACAGAGAGTTGCAAGTAATACAACTGCAAAGAGCGTTACATGGAAACCAAAGAAAGCAGGTACTTACAAACTTACGATTTCTGTTACAGATTCAGAAGGAAATAAGGGAGTAAAGACTTACAACTATGTAATCAAACAACCAAAACTTACTGTAAGTGCTAAGATTAGCAAAAAGAAAATTACAGCTGGACAAAAGGTAAAGATTACAGCAAGCGGTACAGCTAGCAAGGGTACATTGAAATTTAAGATTACATCTAAGAAGAAAGGTGCTAAGAAGACAACTGTACTGAAAGCATACAACACAAAGAAAACTTATACTGGAAAGATTAAGAAGGCTGGAACATATACGATTACAGTATATGCAAAGGATGGAAGTGGAAAACAGGTTAAGAAGACTCTTAAACTTACAGTAAAAGCTAAGAAAAAGGTAACAAAAAAGAAAAAATAATTTTGAACGATTAAAATATTTGTTATCAGTTGTAAATAGGAGCTGCAAAATTGTTGTAGCTCCTATTTTTATGTAGTGATTTGTCTGTTAATACAATTTTGATTGAAGTATTATGCAAGAGGTAAAAATTTTTCTTGGTAATAATAGACATAAAAAACGAAGAAAATCCACTGTTTTTTTCGAAACTTTGTAGAAAAATCTGAAATTGTAAATATTAGGGAAAATCGATTGAAATGAAATTTTGTAAATGATAAAATATTGAAAAGAGTAGTAAAAAAGGATTGAAAAAAGAGAAACGGAGGAAATAGGATGGCGAGAAAGAAACTATTAAGTGTTGCTTTGACGATAGTATTGTCTGCTGGCACAGTGTTCGGAAATGCACCACAACTGGCACAGACTGTATCCGCAAATGCAAAAGAAACAGCGACTGTTACGGAAGATACTGATGAGAAAGAAGTAGTTGAAGATGCAGAACAGGTAGATGCATCCAGTTATGGATTGTGTGACAAGACAAAAGATGGTGCAATTTTACATGCATTTTGCTGGTCGTTTAATACGATTAAAGAAAATATGAAGGATATTGCAGAGGCAGGATATACAACAGTACAGACCTCTCCTGCAAATGCGTGTAATGACAGTCATCCCCAGATGAAATTATATGATCCGAATCAGGGAACGGACTATCAAGGAGAAAACGGTTGTTGGTGGTGGCACTATCAGCCGACAGATTGGAGCATTGGTAATTATCAGCTTGGTACGAAGGAAGATTATGCTGCTATGTGTGAGGAAGCAGATAAGTATGGAGTAAAGATTATTACAGATGTTATTCCAAACCATACTACACCAGATTTGCAACGCGTATCAAAAGACCTAATCAATGCAGCAGGTGGAAATTTGTATCATGACAATGGTTTTAAGAAAATTGAAAATGGTGGAGATTGGTCTTGGGGAAATCGCCTTGCTTGTACAACTGGTATGATGGGAGGTCTTCCAGATGTTAATACAGAAAATCAGGGATTTCAGGCATATTATGTAAAGTATTGTAATGACTTGATTGATATTGGTTGCGATGGGTTCCGTTATGATACTGCAAAACATATTGGTGTACCTAGTGATCCGACAGACTCTTCCAATACTAGAGGTGTAAACGATTTCTGGGATGTTGCAACAGGAAAAAAAGAAGTGAATGGCGTAAAATTAAAGAATGCAGATAAGGTATTTATCTATGGTGAAGTATTGCAGGGAGATAATGTGCCAACAGAAGAATACGCAAAGTATATGTATCAGACAGCCAGTAATTATGGTGGAGCTATTCGTAGCGCAATTGGTTCAAATGATTTTTCGGTTGGAAAAATATCCAACTGGTGTCATTCTAATCCGGATCGAATTGTTTCCTGGGTAGAATCCCATGATACCTACTGTAATGATCATCCATCTGCTTGGATGAGTGATTGGCAGATTCGTGCTTGCTGGGCAGTAATTACAGCAAGAAAACAGAGTGCACCTTTATTTATGTCAAGACCGGATGGTTCGAATGGATCTTCTAAAAACTATTGGGGTAATAATGTACTTGGAGCAAAGGGTAACGATCAGTTTAAACATCCTGAAGTTGCTGCATGTAATCATTTCCGTAATGCGATGGTTGGTGAAGACGAATATATGAGCAATCCAAATGGAAGTGGAAGTTTGTTAGCAATTGAAAGAGGAAACAAGGGTGTTGTAATTGTAAACCTTGGTTCGGATGCATCTAATATTAAGTTGCAGAAAGTAGCAGACGGAACGTATACAGAAGAAGTAAGTGGAAAACAGGTGCAGGTTTCTGGAGGTACCCTAAACTACACAGTAAAGGGCGGAACAGTTGCGGTTATTTATAATCCAACTGCAATCACAAAAGACCCATCTGTATCCGTTTCTAAGGATACAGGAACTTTTACAGCTCCATTTGATTTGAAGTTGACACCTGTAAATGCAACAAAAGCAACCTATTCGATCAATGGCGGTGATGCAGTTGAATTTACCAAAGCAACAAAGGTAAAAATTGGAGAAGGATGCAGCATTGGAGATAAAGTTACGGTAAAGGTAACAGCTACAGGTGAAGGAGATCCGTTTGAAGAAACCTTTACCTATACTATGGCAGAGACACCAGCGTATAAGTGTTATCTTCGTGTAAAGAAATCCGATTTTACAGATGGAGCACCAAATTTGTATTTGTATAGTACAGACGAGGTTGCCTTAAATGGAGCATGGCCTGGAGAGGCGATGAAAGAAGAAGGCGATTATTATGTCTTTACCAGTGATACAGTAGAAGGTGGATTAGCTATTTTATCGAAGGGCGATTGGAGAAGTGTGCCAGCTATGGGAACAGGAGCAACCGTTAGTGGTTGCATGGAGTTTGATAAAGCGACTAACAAATTTAGTGCGTTTACGTTGGAGACCAAGGCACCAACAACGAAAGCACCAACCAAGGAACCGGAAAAAACAAAGACTCCTGCAACAAAGGAGCCAACACCAACTCCAAGTAAAGGTACGAAAACACCGGAACCAAGCAAAGATACAAAAACACCAGAACCAACGCAAAATACTGCAATGATTTCTGTTTCTTTAGAAGATGATAGTGCATTTACAACTGAAACAGAAAAAGTAAAGATTACTTTAAATGGTGCCACAGAAGGAAGCTATTCCGTAGATGGTGGACCGGAACAAAGTTTCAAAACAAGCACAACTGCTGTGTTAGGACAAGGAAAGATTGCAGATAGTGATGTAATCTTGAAAGTAACAGCACAGACGGGAAAGAAAACCCAGCGTAAGACATTTACCTATCATAAAGTATTCGATGGAGATAAGGCAAATGTAAAAACATCTGCACTTCGTAAGATGCAGAATCTATTTGAAGTCGTAGCGGATGCTGCACAGACAGATGCAGCCGCAGAAAGTGGTGGTATGTATGCAACCAATCCAAGTGGAGTAGGTAAAGAAGCTACGATTACTATCGATGGAAGCTTTTCTGATTGGTCAGAAGATATGTTGCTCGCACAGTGTGGGGCATGGGATATTGCCAATGCTTGGAAAGGTGGACATGAAAACTGTGTACTGACGACAGATACTTGTGCAAACAGTGGTGACGGTCCTCTTAGCGATGGTGGTAGAGTACTTGATGTACCATTGATCGTAGCATTAAACGTAGGAACGGCACAAAAGATGACAGGTGGCACATTGGATGGAAAAGGCATCTGGGGAGCAGATGTAACCTTTGATACAAGAGTGGATCATTTGTTGTACATGAGTGGAAAGCCTGGACTTGGAAACCCTGGATTTTTCAAGGCGGCAGGTGCAGATGGTCTTGTAGACTATGAAAAACCAGAGAAAACAGAGGAACCAAAGCCAACGAGCAATCCTGGAAGCAAATTTACGGTAAACTTTGGTGCAGATCGTTCTTCACCACAGTTAAATACAACTAATTTAACATTAAAAGCTGTTGCATATGGTGGAGAAAAGGGTTATAAGTATGAATTTATGGTAGATGGTGAAACGGTGCAAGAGGCTTCTACAAAATCTTCGTATAACTGGGCACCAAAGAAAGGTGAGCATACGATTAAGGTAGTAGTGGAAGATGCGGATGGAACAAAGATTTCCAGCGAAAAAGAGTATGTGATTGAAGGGGAAGATGTGGTTGAGGAAACAGCAGAACCAACGAAGCCTGCTAAGACACCTACTCCAACGGAAAGCACAAATACAGCAGAGCCTACACAGACACCAGAAGAGCAGAAAGATATTCTTGCAAGAATTCGTTTTTCTGCTTCATCTCCACAAAAACTCGGAAAGTCGATTGGTTTAGAATTGATTGCAGAGGGTGGAACCGCACCATATAAATATACTTTAGTTATAACAGATCAGAGTGGTAAGCCATATAGAATTTTAAGCAATTCTGAAAATTCTAAGGTTGTATGGAAGCCAACTAAGGCAGGAAAGTATAAGATTTATGCAAGAATTGTGGATGCAAATGGAGATTATGCAGTAAAAAATGCAACTTACACGATTAATGCAGCAAAGAAAAACCCAGTAAGTAAAATAACGGTAAAAACTTTCAAGGCAAATAAATATAGTGTTAAAAAAGGAAAGACAGTTACTTTTGCTATGAAGGCGACTTCTTCGAATAAGGGTAAGGTACAATATAAACTTTTGGTACAAAAGAAGGGAACTGCAAAGAAGAGTGTAATCAGAAAATATGCAACCAAAACTTCATATACTTGGAAGGCAAAGAATAAGGGAAAATATACTGTTTATCTGGTTGTGAAGGATGCAAAGGGAAAGACAACAACGAAAAAGTTGAAGAAACAGATTACAGTAAAGTAAGAGCAGTTACAAAATGGATAATTTAGAATAGAAGGAAAGGAAGGCATTTTCGTAGAAATACAAAGAAATCTTCCTTTTCCTTCTAAAAACATGCAATTTGGTACGCAAAGCGGAGCAAGGCTCTCATGAGCGGGGAATACAGGAAGTTAATGTGGACTTGTCCACTTGGCTTAAAATATGTGTAGTATCTTCCTGAAATATTACAAATATTTCGAAAACATAACAAATGTTTCGAAAATATTACAAAAATATTGAAAAATGTTATGATACTCTAGAAATACAAAAGAGTGTATGAAATTAAGAAAACGAAATGGAGGAGCATCAATGGTAAGAAAAAAAGTGATAAGCATTGCACTTGCAGCATTGCTGACAACGGGAACGGTTTTTGGGGACCATCCGGCGTTGTATCAATCTATGCTTAGTAAGGCAAAGACCACGACAGAAACCAAGGTGGAAAAGGATACCAAAGTAACCGTGGACGAAAAACAGGTAGATGCAAATGAGTATGGTTTAGCGGATAATATTCAGGATGGAACCATTTTGCACTGTTTTGACTGGAAATATACGGATATCCAGGCAGAGTTAAAAAACATTGCAGAAGCTGGTTTTTCAGCGGTACAGACATCTCCGGCACAAAAAGGAGATGGACAGGTTTGGTACTGGTTGTACCAGCCACAGACTTTTTCTATCCAAACAAATGCACTGGGAACAAAAGCGGAATTACAGGCTTTATGTGCCGAGGCAAAAAAATATGGTATTAAGGTGATTGTGGATGTGGTTGCAAACCATACAAGAGCAATTGGCGATGACGGACTAGGTTCTGATTGTTATCATACTGATGAAGGTGGCATTGATTACGGTCCAGGTTCCAATCGATATGATTATACCCATAAACGTATTGGTATGCCGGATTTAAATTCAGAAAGTGCAACGGTACAAAATAAAGTAAAAGGTTATATTCAGGAATTAAAAGATGCTGGTGTAGAAGGTATCCGTTGGGATGCTGCAAAACATATCGGTCTTCCAAGTGAGGATTGTCAGTTCTGGCCTGCCGTCACCAGTCTTGGATTATACAATTATGGAGAAATTTTAAATGGTCCATTAAACGGATATGGAAATAATGATGAACTGATGAAGGAATATACGAAATATATTTCTGTTACCGATGATGAGTACGGAGAAGGTATTTTACATAATTTTGAAAAGGGAAATGTGTCCAGTGCAATTGGAAATTATGCTCAAAGAGGTGTAAATCGAAACAAATTAGTATATTGGGCAGAAAGTCATGATACCTATGCGAATGATGGTGAGTATGGTAAGCAGACTGCCTATACATCTGAAAATGTAATTGACCGTACCTATGCGGTAGTAGCTGCACAGGCGGATGCAACTTCCTTGTATTTTTCTAGACCATCTGAAAAGAAAAAACAAAGTATTTTGGCTGGTGTAAAGGGAAGTACACACTTTACTTCCAAAGAAGTAGCAGCCGTAAACCATGTACATAATGCATGTATCGGAGAAAAGGATTATTTGGTCTCTGAAAATGGTGCAGTGGCAGTATGTCGTAATAGTGGAGCGGTTATTGTAAAGGGAAGCGGAAGTGGACAGGTTACCATTAAAAATGGTGATAGTATGACAGAACCTGGTACTTATGTGGATGAAGTATCTGGAAATACATTTACAGTTACAAAAGAAACAATTTCTGGTACGGTAGGAGATACTGGTATTGCTGCATTTTATAACGCAGGAAATGTTGTGAAAAATCCAAAGGTAACAGCATCCAAAGCAAGTGGAACTTTTACGGAGCCATTTGAGTTAACACTTACACCTGCAAATGCAGATAAAGCAACCTATTCGATCAATGGCGGTGATGCAGTTGAATTTACCAAAGCAACAAAGGTAAAAATTGGAGAAGGATGCAGCATTGGAGATAAAGTTACGGTAAAGGTAACAGCTACAGGTGAAGGAGATCCGTTTGAAGAAACCTTTACCTATACTATGGCAGAGACACCAGCGTATAAGTGTTATCTTCGTGTAAAGAAATCCGATTTTACAGATGGAGCACCAAATTTGTATTTGTATAGTACAGACGAGGTTGCCTTAAATGGAGCATGGCCTGGAGAGGCGATGAAAGAAGAAGGCGATTATTATGTCTTTACTAGTGATACAGTAGAAGGTGGATTAGCTATTTTATCGAAGGGCGATTGGAGAAGCGTGCCAGCTATGGGAACAGGAGCAACTGTTAGTGGTTGCATGGAATACGATAAAACATCCAATAAGTTTACCACCTTTACGTTGGAGACCAAGGCACCAACAACCAAAGCACCAACCAAGGAACCGGAAAAAACAAAGACTCCTGCAACAAAGGAGCCAACACCAACTCCAAGTAAGGGTACGAAAACACCGGAACCAAGCAAGGATACAAAAACACCAGAACCAAGCAATGATACAGATTCTATGATTTCAGTTTCTTTGAAAGATGAAAGTGCATTTACAACAGAAACAGAAAAAGTAAAGATTACATTGAATGGTGCTACAGAGGGAAGTTATTCTGTAGATGGTGGCCCGGAAAAAAGTTTCAAAACAAGTACAACAGCTGTTTTGGGTCAAGGAAAGATTGCAGATACAGATGTAACATTAACCGTAACTGCAAAATCAGGAAAAAATGAAGAAACAGAGACATTTACCTATCACAAAGTATTCGATGGAGATAAGGCAGATGTAAAAACATCTGCACTTCATAAGATGCAGAATCTATTTGAAGTTGTAGCGGATGCCGCACAGGCAGATGCAGCCGCAGAAAGTGGTGGTATGTATGCAACCAATCCAAGCGGAGTAGGTAAAGAAGCTACGATTACTATCGATGGAAGCTTTTCTGATTGGTCAGAGGATATGTTGATCGCACAGTGTGGGGCATGGGATATTGCCAATGCTTGGAAAGGTGGACATGAAAACTGTGTACTGGATTGCTACTCTTTATATGGAGCATGGGATGATAAAAATCTCTATATCGGATGGCAGATGGTAAATACGACAGATACTTGGGCAAACAGTGGTGACGGTCCTCTTAGCGATGGTGGTAGAGTACTTGATGTACCATTGATCGTAGCATTAAACGTAGGAACGGCACAAAAGATGACAGGTGGCACATTGGATGGAAAAGGCATCTGGGGAGCAGATGTAACCTTTGATACAAGAGTGGATCATTTACTGTACATGAGTGGAAAGCCTGGACTTGGAAGTCCTGGAATTTTCAAGGCGGCAGGCGCAGATGGTCTTGTAGACTATGAAAATAAGGAATCCTGTAGCTTGTTTAAAGAGAAAGGCATTGAGTATGACATGGCAGAGGGATGTCTGCCAAAGACGATTATGGGCTTAGAAGGATCCCAGAGTGTGGACGATGCATACGATGCAAGCGCTTACAAAGATATGATGGCAAAAGGACACGATACACAGTATGATTCCTTCTATGAGATTAGTATTCCATTATCTGAACTTGGTGTTACTAAGGCAGATGTTGAGGCAAATGGTATTGGAGCCATGGTAGTGGCAACAAGAGGATTATCCGCAATTGACTGTATTCCACATGATCCTTCTATGTTGGATAATGTAACAGGAGATTGTGCAGTAGATCCTTCTACTTCACATGAAAAAGATGATGCGGATATCATTACGGTACCGCTTGCAGCAATCGGTAATGCAAAAGCCGGCGGCGAAGGTGGCGGAACGGTTACTACACAACCAACAAAAACAACGGAACCAGAAAAGACTTCTGACGTAAAGAAAACAGCATCACCAGAACCTACGAAAGAAGTGAAAGAGACAGAAGTACCTGCAACAAAAGAGCCAACCAAGGAGCCAGAAAAAACAAAAACACCAGCAACAGAGGAACCAAAGCCAACGAGCAATCCGGGAAGCAAATTTACAGTAAACTTTGGTGCAGATCGTTCTTCCCCACAGTTAAATACAACGAATTTAACATTAAAAGCTGTTGCATATGGTGGAGAAAAAGGTTATAAGTATGAATTTATGGTAGATGGTGAAACGGTGCAAAAAGCTTCTACAAAGTCTTCGTATAACTGGACACCAAAGAAAGGTGAGCATACGATTAAGGTAGTAGTGGAAGATGCGGATGGAACAAAGATTTCCAGTGAAAAAGAGTATGTGATTGAAGAGGAAGAGAATGCTGTGGTAACACCAAAAGTTACTCCAACAACACCAGCAAAAACAGCTACTCCAACAGAACCGACAAAGACAGCAACACCAACATCTACACCAAAAGAAGATTCACCAACAGAATTTTTAGGAAGAATGAAATTCTCTGTAGCTTCTCCACAGAAACTTGGAAAAACAATTGGTTTGGAATTGGTAGCACAAGGTGGCACTACACCATATCAATATTCTGTTGTAATAACAGACAAGAATGGAAAAGTCGTTCGTTTGTTAAATAATTCCAGTGAGAGTAAGGTTACTTGGAAGCCATCTAAGACAGGTACTTACAAAGTTTATGGAAGAATTGTAGATGCAAATGGAAAGGCGGTTGTGAAAAATACAACCTATACAATTACAGCAAATAAAGTGGCGCCAAAGATTACGGTAAAAACATTCAAGGCAAGTAAGTATACCGTTGCAAAAGGCAAGAGTGTTAAAATTGTAATGAAAGCTACTTCTTCAAATAAAGGAAAAATACAGTATAAACTTTCTGTACAGAAAAAAGGTACAAAAAAGAAGAGTGTTATTCGAAGTTATTCTACGAAAACAGCATATACATGGAAAGCAAAGAAAAAAGGAAAGTATACCATTTATATGACGGTAAAAGATGCAAAAGGAAAGACAACAACGAAGAAGTTGAAAAAGCAAATTGTAGTAAAGTAGAAATGTTATAAAAATAGAAAAGAAGAAGTGAAAGCAAAAGTGGAAGCTTCTTCTTTTTTTATGTATAAGTTCTTTTGAATAGAAAAATTGTGAAAAATACACAACAGGTATAAAAAGCTGCAAAAGAAAAAATAGTGAAAATAGTCATATAAATGTTTCAAAAGTATTTCGAATTTGTTGAAAAAAACTGAAAAGAAGTGTTAAAATAAAGAGGAAGCGTAAAAGGGTGCGAAAGTAGGAAAAGGCATCACTTTATTAAGAGGAACGGAGGAAATTTTTATGGTAAGAAAGAAAGTCATAAGTGTTGCACTTGCAGCATTGTTGACAACGGGGACTGTTTTTGGGGAACATCCTGGATTGTATCAGTCCATGCTTGCTAAGGCAAAAACTACCACAGCAAGTGAAACGAAAGTAACGATGGATGAAAAACAGGTAGATGCAGATGAGTATGGTTTGGCAGACAATATTCAGGATGGAACCATTCTTCACTGCTTTGACTGGAAGTATACAGACATCAAAGCTGAATTAAAGAATATTGCAGAAGCAGGCTTCACAGCAGTACAAACTTCCCCTGCACAAAAGGGAGATGGAGATGTTTGGTATTGGTTGTATCAGCCACAAACATTTTCGATTCAATCTAATGCAATAGGAAATAAATCGGAATTGGAAGATCTTTGTAAGGAAGCAAAAAAATATGGAATTAAAATTGTGGTAGACGTAGTTGCAAACCATACAAGATCCATTGGAGATGACGGATTAGGTGGAGATTGTTTCCATCAGGATAATGGAGATATTAATTATACCAATCGTTATCAAATTACGCATTGGCGTATCGGTATGCCGGATTTAAATTCTGAAAGTACTACGGTACAAAATAAAGTAAAGGGTTATATTCAGGAACTAAAAGAGGCTGGTGTAGAAGGTATCCGTTGGGATGCGGCAAAACATATCGGTCTTCCAAGTGAAAATTGCCAGTTCTGGCCTGCTGTAACAAGTCTTGGTTTATACAATTATGGTGAAATTTTAAATGGACCATGTAATGGAAGTGGAAACAACGATGCCTTGATGAAAGAATATACAAACTATATTTCTGTTACCGATGATGAATATGGTGATGGCCTTTTAAAAACGATTAAAAATGGAGGCGTTTCTGGAAATAATGGAAATTATTCTAATCGAGGCGTAGCAAAGAACAAGTTAGTTTACTGGGCAGAAAGTCATGATACCTATTCCAATAATGGTGAATATGGTAAACAGACAGCCTATGATTCAGAAAATGCCATTGACCGTACCTATGCACTTTTGGCTGGACAGGGAGATGCAACTTCTTTGTATTTTTCCAGACCATTTGAGAAACAGAAACAAAGTATTATAGCTGGTGTAAAGGGAAGTACGCACTTTACTGCAAAAGAAGTAGCAGCCGTAAACCATTTACATAATGCTTGTGTTGGAGAAAAGGATTATATGGTTGCCGAAAATGGCGTAGCAGCAGTATGTCGTGAAAGTGGAGCTGTTATTGTAAAAGGAAGCGGAAGTGGACAAGTTACCATTAAAAATGGTGGTGGTTTGACAGAGCCTGGTACCTATACGGATGAAGTATCCGGAAGCACATTTACCGTAACTGGTGATACGATTTCCGGTACAGTAGGAGATACGGGAATTGCTGTATTTTATAATGGTGGCAATAAAGTAAAGAAACCAAAAGTAACTGCTTCAAAGGCAAGCGGTACATTTTCAGAGCCATTTGAATTGACACTTACTCCTGCCAATGCAGATAAAGCAACCTATTCCATCAATGGTGGAGAGGCAGTGGAATTTACAAAAGCAACAAAAGTAAAGATTGGAGAAGGATGCAACATTGGAGATAAAGTTACAGTAAAAGTAACAGCTAGCGGGGAAGGAGATCCGTTTGAGGAAACCTTTACCTATACCATGGCAGAAGTACCAGTTGCAAAATTCCTTGTGCGAGTAAAGAAGTCAGACTTTTCTTCGGCACCATATATTTATGCATTTTCTAAGGGAGATACAGTAAAAGAACATGCAGGTGAATGGCCAGGAACACAGATGACAGAAGATGGAGATTATTATGTATATTCTAGCGATGATATAGATAGTGCAACGGTAATCTTAAGTGATGGAAACAATGATTGGAGAAATACACAAGAAGGTGAAACAGAAGTTGTTGTAAATGGTATGATGGAATACGATAAATCTTCTAACAAATTTACAACGATTACGATTCCAAAGAAGACACCAGTTGCAACGGTAGAACCAACACCATCCGTAACAGCAACCGCAGAGCCAACGCCAGTGGTAACAGCAACCGCAAAGCCAACACCTGTAGTAACACCAACTACAGAACCAACGGCTACACCAAATACAAAAGTTACGGTAGAAGCTTCTTTAAAAAATGGAAGTACTTTCACAACAGAGACAGCAGATGTAAAGATTACATTGAAAAATGCAGAAAATGGAACCTATCGTGTGGATAATGGTCCAATAAAGAGCTTTAAAAATAGTACAACTGTAACAATTGGACAGGGTATGATCGCAGACAAAGATGTAACGTTAGAGGTAACTGCAATTTCTGGAAAGAGTGAGATAACAAAGAAATTTACCTATCGTAAGGTATTTGACGGAACAACTGCGCAAGTAAAGACAGCAGCAGTTACAAAGATTAAGAGTTTGATGGAAGTGGTAGCAGAGGCCGCACAGAATAGTGCAGAGGACATTTCTGGCGAACCAACTTCATCCTACTTTGCCACAAATCCAAATAAGCAGACAGGTTCTAAAAAGACGATTACGAAAGCTTCTGATTTTACGGAAGATATGATCATTGCACAAGGTGTTGCTAATGATGGAGTAACAAGTTTTAAGGGATCCCATGAAGGTCCGGTATACGATAGTTATGCTATGTTTGGTGCCTACGATGACAGCAATGTATATATTGGAATTCAGTATGTCAATGTGATTGATGTTATCGACCCTGCACAGGGATATCCAATTTCGGACAATGGAAAGCCATATAATGGAGAAATTCCACAGATGATGGTATTTGATACAAAAACTGGTGATTATACAGATGGTACAGCAAATGATACAAAACAAAAAACAGCATGGGACATTGATGTTAAGTTTAGTGGAGATACAAAAGTAGATAAAGTATATACCTACGCAGCAAAACCAGAAGCAAATAACAAAGCATTATTCCCGGTTACAAACGGAATTGTAGATTACACAAAAGTAATGTTCTCTAAAAAGGGAACAGATTCTGGAATTACATACTCTTATGAAGATGGTTTCTTCTGCTCTAAGATGTATGGAATTAATGGAAATGGATATGATGGATACAAACCATCTGATTTAAATGATGAAAGTGCAAACTGGATTGACTTTTTAACAACTTCACATGATACCGAAAAAGATACTTTTATGCTTATGACAATACCAATGTCTGCATTAGGAGTAACAGCGGATAAAATAGAATCAGAAGGTATTGGTGTAATGAGTATTTCTACTTTTGGTGAATCTGGTATTGGTTCCCTTCCACAGGATTTGACAATGTTGGATCATGTAAGTGAAGATTATGTTTCGAAGAAAGGTGACTCTGATCCATCTACATCATTAGAAAAAGCGGATTCAGATATAGTGACAGTACCTTTGGCGCAGTTAGGTGGTACTTATGATGGACCAGTAAAAACAAAAAATCCTTCTACACCAAAGCCAACAGATACAGCAACTACTACGCCGGATAATACAGATGTAGTAACAACACCAGAAGCAACCAATGATGTAGTTATTACACCAGTTGCTTCAGAGGCACCGGGAAGAGCTACACCAACTCCAACTCCTAAAGCAACAGCAGAACCAACCAAGCCTGCTGATACAGAAGCACCGGCAACCGAAGAACCAGAGGCAACAAGCAATCCTGGAAGTAAATTTACAGTAAACTTTGGTGCGGATCGTTCTTCCCCACAATATGCATCAACAAAATTAGAGTTAAAAGCAATTCCATATGGTGCAACAGGAGATTGTAAGTATGAATTTTTCGTAGATGGAAAAACAGTACAGGCATCTTCCGAAAAGGCAACATATTCTTGGAATGGTGAGGTAGGAAAACATACGATTAAAGTAGTGGTTACAGATACGGCAGGAAATAAGATTTCCAGTGAAAAGCAGTATGTAATCGAGCAGAATGGAACAAATCCAACAGTAGTACCAACTGCCACTGCAACTACAACGCCAAAAGTTACCGTAACACCAACAGCGACGGTACAACCAACTGCACCTGTAGTTGAGACACCACAGCCATTAAGTATAAGAATGAAATTATCCGCAGCTTCTCCACAAAAACTTGGTAAAAAGGTATCTATGCAATTGATTGCAAATGGAGGAACAGCACCTTATACGTATTCTATCGTAATTACAAATAGTGCAGGAAAGAAAAAGACAGTATTAAAGAGTACTACTAAGAATACGGTTACATGGAAAGCGGATAAGGCAGGTAAGTATAAGATTACAGCAACAGTAACCGATGCAAATGGTGTTAAGTGTGTGAAGGATACAACATACACGATTACAGCAGTTTCACCAATTACTGTAAAGACATTTAAAGTAAGCAGTTACAAGGTGAAAAAGGGAAAAACAGTAAAAATTACGGTAAAAGCAACTTCTACAAATAAAGGAAAGATTCAGTATAAACTTTCTGTACAAAAGAATGGAAGTACAAAAAGAACCGTTGTAAAATCTTATTCCACAAAGACAACTTGTACATGGAAAGCAAAGAAAAAAGGAAAATATACCATTTATTTAACAGTAAAAGATTCGAAAGGAAAGACAATAACAAAGAAGCTGACGAAACAGATTACTGTAAAGTAGATTATTTTAGAGGTGCCATATTTGTGGCACCTCTTTTCGTTTGAAAAGAAAGGAATTAACATTGAAAAAAAGGGAAGATTAAAGTATAATGATACACAAAAGGCTATAGCCATCAAATGTGTGAAGAGGTAGTTTAGAAACAATTTAGGAAAGGTAGGATGAACGATGACAAAGATAGATATTATATCCGGTTTTCTTGGAGCTGGAAAGACAACATTGATCAAGAAATTATTACAGGAAGGATTTCAGAACGAAAAGCTTGTATTGATTGAAAATGAATTTGGTGAAATTGGCATTGATGGCGGATTTTTAAAAGATGCTGGAGTTGAAATTACGGAGATGAATTCCGGATGTATCTGTTGTTCTTTGGTTGGAGATTTTAGTACAGCATTAAAAGAAGTGTTAGATAAATATGCACCAGATCGTGTAATTATTGAACCTTCCGGAGTTGGAAAACTTTCCGATGTAATCAAAGCGGTACAGGGAATTGATGATGCAGATATTGTATTGAATAGTTTTGTTACGGTTGCTGACGCAGGAAAATGCAAAATGTATATGAAAAATTTTGGTGAGTTCTTCAATAATCAGATTGAATATGCGAACACAATTGTATTGAGTAGAACACAGAATATGAAAGAAGCAAAATTAGAAACTTGTGTACAGATGATACGGGAACATAATGAAAATGCTACAATTATCACAACACCATGGGATGATATTTCTGGTGAGAAAATTGTAGAGGCAATGGAAAAAAGAGATTCTTTTACAGAAGATTTAATGAACGAGGCACAGGTTTGCCCAACCTGCGGACATCATCATGAGCATGGAGAGCAGTGTGACCACGACCACGAGCATCATCATGAACATAGTGACCACGATCACGATCATGAGCATCACCATGAACATAGTGACCATGATCACGATCATGATCACCATCATGAACATGGAGACCATTGCGGATGTGGACATGACCACGACCATGATCATCATCATCACCACGCAGATGATGTATTTACAAGTTGGGGAATTGAGACACCTCATAAATTTACAAAAGAAGAAATGGAAGGTATTTTGGAAAAACTTGCAAATACAGAGGAATACGGAATTATTCTTCGTGCCAAGGGAATTGTTCCGGCAGCAGATGGTACATGGATTTATTATGATTTGGTTCCGGGTGAATATGAACTTAGAACCGGAGAACCGGAAATTACAGGTAAGATTTGTGTAATTGGAACAAAGCTTGCAGAAGATAAGCTAAAAGAAATATTCCACGCATAAAACGTAGAGAGGATAACAAATATGGAAGAAAATGAAGTTTATGTATACTTGTTTACCGGATTTTTAGAGAGTGGTAAAACAAGTCTGATACAAGGCACCATTGAAGAACCCGATTTTATGAAAGGGGAAAAGGGGCTTTTAATCTGTTGTGAAGAAGGCGAAATCGAATATGATGAAGCACTTTTGGAAAAAGTAGGCATTGAGTTGGTCGTAGTAGAAGAGGAAGAAGATTTGACACCTGCCTATCTGGAAGAATTAAATAAAAAGTATCAGCCAGATCGTGTATTTATTGAATACAATGGTATGTGGCAGACAGAAACGATTCGAGAAATGCAGCTTCCAGATGAATGGATTATGGTGCAGATTTTAACAACAATTGATGCTAGTACATTCCAAAGTTATATGGCTAATATGGGCGGATTGGTTGTACAGCAGTTTACAGATGCAGATGCAGTGATATTTAACCGTTGCGATGATGATACACCAATGCCTTCGTTCCGACGTTTGGTAAAGGCAAATAATCGTCGTGCGCAGATTATTTATGAACATAAAAACGGAAATATCGTGAATGGTATGGAAGAAGAGATGCCATTTGATATCAATGCAGATATAGTAGAAATTGACGAAGAAGATTATGGAATTTGGTATATGGATGCCATTGATCATCCGGAAAAGTATAAAGATAAGACACTGAAATTCAAAGCGATTATATATCATCCGGAAGGGTTCCCTCCAGAATGGATCGTACCGGGAAGATTTGCTATGACTTGTTGTGTAGATGACATTACCTTTATTGGTTTTAAATGCCATTGTCCACAGGGAGCAGAGTATAAAACGCGTGACTGGGTAAATATAACAGTAAAGGCAAAAGTGGAATATACACAAGAGTACGAAGGGGAAGGTCTTGTTTTAGACACCGTTAAAATCGAACGAACAGAAAAGTCAAAAGAAGAGATTGTATATTTCACATAATTTAAAAGAGCAAGTAGCAGCGCAGATTGCGAATAGTATTGACGTCATAGTCTGTTTCCCTTTATAGGGAAAAGTGAAAGCTATCAATAGGATAAAAATAAGAACACCATAAAAGATAGGAAATAAATTTCTGCTTTTATGGTGTTTTTGTATACTGTCATTTCAATCTGTTTGTAGGTTGCCATGCATAACTTTTTTGCTCTTTCATATATTAAAAAAGAGGAATGTTCCTAATAGGAAAATGCGTCCTATAGAGTAAGTACCTCATGAAGGAGGGATTTATGGAGCTGAACTGTTACAAATAAATATGTAGGAAGGAACGAAATGACATGGTTGACAAAATATTGGTAGGAGGTCATATATGTGTGGTATTGCAGGATACGTGTCTTATGAAAATGATTTTATAAAGCAACGTGATATACATGAAAATCGAGTCCGAAATATGGGAAAAACATTGCAGCATCGAGGGCCGGATGATTTTGGAACCTATATTGGAAAACATGTGGCTTTTTCGCATACTCGGCTTGCCGTTATGGACCCGGAAAAAGGGAAGCAACCGATGAAGAAAAAAGTGAATGGCAAAGAATTTGTCATTGTATATAATGGAGAAATCTATAATGCAGGAGAGCTTCGAACGGACTTAGTAAAACGAGGCTATGTATTTTCTACCACTTCGGATACAGAGGTGGTATTAAATGGTTATATTGCGTATGGAAAGGAGTTGGTAGATAAATTAAATGGTATCTATAGCTTTGTCATATGGAACGAAAAAGAGAGAACAGCCTTTTTTTGTCGAGACCGATTGGGCGTTAAGCCATTATTTTATACCTTTCAAAATGGAACGTTTTATTTTGCATCAGAAATAAAGGCTTTATTTGCAGGGAAAGCAGTAGAACCAGTTATCAATGGATATGGTTTGTGTGAATTGTTTGGAATTGGGCCTGCCAGAGTACCCGGATGTGGTGTATTTGAAAAAATATATGAGATTTTACCGGGGCATTGTGGAAGTTTTAGTGAAAGTGGATTTGTTCAACATCAATATTGGAAACCAAAGGCAGTAACAGTAACAGATTCCTATTTAGAAGCAGTAGAATATGTTCGGGAAATACTCACAGATGCCATTGAAAGACAGATGGTATCGGATGTACCGATCTGTACACTCTTATCTGGAGGATTGGATTCTAGTGTGGTATCTGCTGTTGCTGCAAAATATCAGGCAAAAAAAGGAGTTGTGTTAGATACCTATTCTTTTGATTATATCGATAACCAAAAGAATTTTAAAGCATCTGGTTTTCAACCGGAGCAGGATCGACCTTATGTAGAAAAGATGGTCAAAGCGATTGGTTCAAACCATACGTTTTTAGAATGTGCGTATGAGGAGTTGTATGACAGTTTGTTTGAGGCGGTGGATGCCAAGGATTTGCCGGGAATGACAGATGTAGATGCCTCTTTACTCTATTTTGCAGGAAAAATAAAGGAAAATCATACAGTTTGTCTGTCTGGAGAATGTGCGGATGAAATTTTTGGTGGATATCCGTGGTTTCGTGCAGAAGAAAGCTTTACGATAAATCGGTTCCCTTGGTCAAGAGACTTGGAATTTAGAAAAGAAGTTTTGCATGTGCAATTGCAGGAAAATTTGCCTTTAGAAGAGTATGTACAGGCACAGTATGACAGAAGTTTACGTGATACCTCTTTGTTGCCGGAAGAGGCAAAAATAGATCAATCCGCACTATTTTCTATGGAACAGTCAGAATTTGCAAAGTTAAATGATAGACAATGGAAACGTATGTTAGAGCGAAGAGAAAGAGAATTGTCACATCTTAATATAAACTGGTTTATGGCAACATTGTTAGAAAGAAAAGATAGAATGACGATGGCAAAAGGATTGGAAGTGCGTGTACCATTTGCAGATCATAGATTGGTGGAATATTTGTATCAAATGCCTTGGAGTTATAAATACTATGATCAGCAAGTGAAAAGTTTATTAAAAGATGCCATGGGAGACTATTTACCAAATGAGGTACGTTACCGAAAAAAATGTCCATATCCAAAGACATATGATCCGAAATTTGAAAAATTATTGAAAGACAATTTAAAGAAAGTTTTGGCAGATTCTTGTGCGCCAATTCGGAAATTAGTAAATTGCGAGTATCTGGACAAATTGATGCAAACTACATCGGATTATGGAAAACCTTGGTTTGGTCAGTTAATGGCAACTCCACAGATGTATGCGTATTTATTACAAATGAATTACTGGCTGGAGAAATATCAGGTAAAGATACGTTTATAGAGAGCTAGTCGTTTGGCTGGACACCTTTACTCTGTACGCTTTCACAACAGCAGTCACATGCAATTAGCAAAATCCTTTCGGCCCGGCTAAACTGTTACAAAGGTCATAAGAAAAACAAATGTTACAGTTCACATATTTGTGAACTGTAACGATGTTTTATTGTTTAAATTTTTCCCCAATTGGTGATATTGCAAGGATAAAAGGGAAGTCAAGCGGATATTCGCAATCCGCTCTGCTACTTGCCCATAACACGATTAGCTGCTAGCGCAGCATATCAGAAGGGGCTTGCTTGATAGTGTTAAAATTGGACTGGTATTTCTAAAAAGGTTCACTGGTTTAAGAAGGTAACGAATACGAACGAAGCACAGGTTGTAGTTGCTTTTCTTCTAATGCCATTTCTAGAGTAGTAGGGATGCAATCCATATGTGCGACTAATGAGTTTGGTTTTTTGATGGAATCATCCTGACCAAATGGAACAAAATAAACATGTTTTACAGAATAAAGGCTTCCTAAGTTTTTAAAATTGAGTCCTAAACTATCGTTACTAGCCAAAGAAAGCACAACGGGACGTTCTGTTCGTAGTTGTGATTTTGCAGCCATTAATACAGGTGTATCTGTAATGGCCATAGATAATTTTGCCATAGTATTTCCTGTACAGGGAGCAATCAAAAGAACATCCAAAAGCCCCTTCGGACCAATGGGTTCTGCTTGAGCAATTGTAAGAATAGGGCGATGATCTGAAATTTCTTCCGCCTTTTCTAAAAAATGTTTATAAGAACCAAAGCGACATTCGATTTCCTGCGGTACATAAGAAAAAATAGGAATAATAGTTGCACCCATTTCTCTTAAAATCTTCATTTGTAAAAATGCTTTTTCATAAGTGCAAAAAGAACCGGTCATGGCAAAACCAATGGTCTTTCCGCATAGTTTCATAGAAATTCCTTCTTTCCTTTTTATTGGTTGAACGTGATGTTTATCACATGGATTTGAGCAATACGATAATCTGTTTTGCTAGTATATCTGCTGCTGTTTTGGGTGACAATTTTCCAGGCAGACCAAGACAGTGAATGGTTGGAATCCCAAGTTTTTCAGCGGTTTCAAAATCTACACCGCCAGGAACGGAGGCAATATCAATGATAACAGCATCTTTACTGATAAAAGATAATCTGTATTTATCAAGAATCCGTGCTGGAACCGTATTAAAAATAAATAAGAAATTGCCAATAGAGTCAGGCAATTGGTCATAAGATGTAGTTTCATAACCGCAACTTTCTGCGTATGCAAGATCGGTATCTTTTCTCGCACAAATAGTAACATTCGCATTTAATCCTTTTAATTTACATGCCAGAGCTTTTCCGCATTTACCAAACCCAAGAATGAGGCAACGGGACTTGTGCAGTACATGAGGACTAGCTTCTATTGCGTGGTAAATAGCACCCTCTGCAGTAGGAATGGCATTTGCAATCGCAATGGAATCACATTTTAATAAATCGTGGCAAGGAATCTGATATTCTCTGGAAAAATCCAATACTTCCTGCGGAAAATGTCCACCGATGAGCATTTTGGGAGGATGTTGTTTTAGATGTTGAAAAAAATAATCAATCGTAATCAGATAATGCTTATTTTCTGTATAAATATGTGTATTGTCCTTTGTAAAAGGAATTCCGGTAATCCATATATCGCTAGGTAGAAGGTTGGCAGAAGAATCTAGGCTTTCTGCGTGCAATTCTCCCTCATTGGTGCTGCTTGGCAATGCAATTCCTGAGACAGAAAAGCCCATTTTCAGAAATTTTTTGTATAGTAAGAGTTGACGGTAATCTCCACCAATCATGGTGATTGTGTAGGAGAGAAAATCACGAGCCATAGAACAAAACCATCCTTATAAAAATGCTATAATATATTGTATGAAATAGAAAAAAAAGAGTTCCCACCAAAAGGTAGGAAAGCAAAGGCATTTACAAAAACTAGATGAAGTGTTTGATTGCTTCACAAGGGGAGAAAAATCGTTTGAAAAGGAGTAAAGTGTCTAGTCGAAAAGAATAGTGTTAGCCGATTTATATATTCTGGCACTGTAGGAATATCCGAGGAAGAACAAATACAAAAAAGATTGAAGATTGGTATGAATATTGTATTTTTGGACAAAATAAAAATGTAACAATTTAGTATAAAATGTTACATTCATAGAAATTTTTTGTTTTATCTCTTTGTACTAGCTATATCGAACCATTTAAAAAAAAACTTAATAGCATTTTTAAAAAATTCCAATTTTTTGTGATACATGAAAAAGCGAAAATGCTGTTTTCACTGAAAACAAACAGCCAAAAGGAGCTGTGTGCTCATTTTCAGCATCACAACTCCTAAATTTTTAATCTTTCTTTTGGAAAAAGTTCCATAAATCTTTTACAAACCCTTCCCCTACATTACATTTCTCTGCTGTCTTTCGTATCGCAGTAGTTTCATCTGCTCCATATTCTAAAGCCATTTGGATCATGGAGAGGATGTTTTGGTCTAATTTATTTTGGAGTGTTTGCTTTTCACATTCTATTTTGTTCATTGCATTCTGCATACTTTCCACAGTACTCTTCAATTGTTGGTTTTCCTGTTCCATATGTTCTTTTTCGTATTCTACAATCTTTTGATAATTTTCCAAAGAATAGCTGTCTAACATAATCTCCACCACCTCTGCTCGATGTTGTTCCAAAAACTCTCGTAAACAATCTTCCTGAATGCATTCCTCAATTGCTCGATTGACTGCCGCTTCTAAAGAACCGCCTTCTTTCAGGTAATCCCGTACTTTTTTTACGAATACCGCATAGTCCATTAGTGGTTTGCAGTGTTCCATTAGTTTTTTGTTTTTTCCGTAGTTGATGTTTAACATTCTTGCTACCACTTCTACGCAAGCTTCTTCTCCCTCATCCATATCAAAGCAGTCGGATAAGCGAATGGTAGTTTCTTCCTCTTGCCAACTGGTCCCGTTATAAAATACAACAAACACTGGTTTGGGTAACGAAAGTAGCTTTGCCCCAAATCGGTTTAACTTGTGTTTCTCCATATACTTATTATAGGATTGCGCAAAATAGATTAAGCCACGCACGCCCATATTAGGATTATAACTACTCTGATGCTCAAATAAGTACAAACACAGGTCCACCAAAAAGGAGATATCTCCTTTAAAGTTCATATATAGGACATTTTCTACTGTAAAAATCTCCAATTGCTCTTCATCTGTGTAATTACTGCCATTCATGGCATTGTACAAAGACAACAAATTTTTCTTATCCTGAAAGATGAAGCGAAATAACCGATCTTTGTATTTTCGGTTTGCCTGCTCTAGCGCAAGGATGCCTTCTTGTATTTCCTCTATGGTATACTGTTTTGTTGTTTCGAAGTCGTTTGGATACTGTTTTTTAACTTCATAATTGCTAGTTTCATACAGTTTTGTTTCTTGGTTCATAAATTCCCTCCTTCGTTCGATGTAGAACAAAAGACATTTTTCAGCCAAAGAAACATTTTGTTTTCTTTTAGTATAGCAAAAATTTGCCTCTCATTCTATATTTACTTTGTTTCTTTTCTTGGAAAAATTGGTCGAATGACCTAGATTTTCTCTCTAAGAATTAAAATTGTGCATAAAGACTTTCTTTGCATATGAAATATTTTACCAAATGTGTGTTTGGAATGCAAGGATATTCTTGCGCTATAGAAAAAACGTCCTGTAGAGAAAAATGCGACTAGTTCGTAACAGAACAAATCGCATTTACATTTTAGTAGGAGAATTAGGAAAATAAGTTCTACATTCTCTTTTTATAGGTTGATTTTTGAAAATAGTTGATCTTTATCATCCTGGTCAATACACAAATATCTTTTGGTAATAGCATAGGAAGAATGATTAAATATAGTCATCAATAATGCAGGTTCTGTTCCTTCTTTCCATGCTTGATACCCAAAGGTCTTTCGAAGTGAATGGCAGCTGATATGTTCCTCAATCCCTAGTGCATCCACTGCCTTTTTGATAATGCGAAATGCTTGCACGCGACTAATGGGTTTTTGTTCCCCTTTTCGGCTATGGAAGATGTAATCTTCCTGGTGAAAAGAATGTAATGTTTTGCGATATAATTGCAACGCGCTTTTTACAGACTGATTTAAAAATATAATCGTATCTTTTTGTGTCTTCTGTTCTGTTAAATAAACATGGGTATAAAAATCCTGTTTTTCTACATTGTATACATCTTCCCATTTCATACTCAAAATATCACTGATTCGTAGTGCAGTATTAAGTCCTACGGTGATTAATGCATAATTTCGATACTCCATTTTGTTATAAAAATAATCTTTTAGTCTTTGGATATCTTCTTTGTTTTTTAATGGTTGGCTTGTACTCATTTCTATCTCTCACTTTCTTTGTTTTGATGCCAAAGGGCATTATGAAATATTGTAATTTTCACCCAAAATGTGCGGATTTTATAGCAAATAATTGTTGTAAGGCAAATATCTGCTAAGGAATTTAAGCATATAGCTTCTGTGTAATATTTCTATGAAAAAGTGGTAATGATTACTTAAATCCCAATCAATCCTAATCTGTCTTAAAGTTTAGTTATCTGGTGAACGTTATGTAACATTTTATACTAAATTGTTACATTGTAAAGATATAGTTTACTCTTTTTCACAGTGAAACTAGGAGTTTATAAAAAACAGGGAGGTTGAGGCTTATGTTGAAACTGACAATCAAACCGGGAGAGTACATCAATATCGGAGAAGATATCCGAGTGGTATTTTCCGGTGGTTCTGCAAACAATATGCACATTTTGGTAGATGCACCAAGAGAGATGAATATTGTGAGAAGTGGTGTCCTGAAGAAAACACTTCCAGAAGAGGAACGAAGAAAACTTCGCACCTATCACAAAGATGCAGATCTTTCTGAAGATGCAAAAGCACAGATACAAAAAATTGTAGCAAAAGATCGGTTTGAAAGAAAACAGAGAGATGCCTTGCAAAAAAATAGGTAATACATCAGTGGCAAGTTTACCCGGGGGGTCACTGGTTATTATATAGAAGCTCAAAAAGAGCTGGAAACTACAAAGACAAGCACCTGCACGGATGCGGGGAAGCCCGGCAAGACCGGGGGAATTAAAGGAGGAATTATTATGGGTATGGTAGTACAACACAACATGAGCGCGATGAACGCAAACAGAAATTTAGGAATCACTGCAACAAATTTATCAAAATCAACAGAGAAGTTATCTTCCGGTTATAAGATTAACCGTGCTGGTGATAATGCTGCAGGACTTGCAATTTCTGAGAAGATGAGAGGTCAGATCAGAGGTTTGGATCAGGCATCTTCAAATGCAGAAGATGGAATTTCCATGATCCAGACAGCAGAGGGAGCATTAACAGAGACACACAGCATCTTACAGAGAATGCGTGAATTAGCAGTTCAGGCTGCATCTGATACAAATACAGATGACGATAGAACACAGATTCAGAACGAGATTGACCAGCTGACAGAAGAAGTAGACAGAATTGCAAATACAACAGAATTCAATACAAAGAAACTGTTGGATGGTTCTAGAAAGGGTTCTGTATCTGCAAAAGATGGTTCTGCTAGTGTAGAAGGAAATTTTAGTAACAGTACTGTAAGTGCAAGTATTTCTAATAATACTGGAGATACAAATTTCACAGATGCAATTCGTTTTGAAGTGAAAAAAGATTTTAATTCACTTGATGCAGCGGGTGGAAGTTTAAGTGCAAAAAAAGCGGATGTTGATAAGTATATAGAGTTATCAGGAAAAAATGATACATTGATGGTAGGTGTAAAAACTTTACAGGCAGATGCTGCTAATTCCACTGGTCTTACAGATACACTTATAAATGATTATGTTGATAAGACAGTAGCTGCATTAAAGGGTGGGACAGCTGGACTAAATGCAGATCAAACCACTGCTTGGACAAATTTGACGGCTCAAACGCAAAAAATGTCAGGGACAGGAACTGCTAAATTAGGTGCAGATGGAACTATAGTAATTGATAAAAATGCAAGTCAGGCAGATACACAGAAAGCATTAAAGGATGCATTGGATCAGATTGCAAAAAATAAGGTTGAATTAGAGTCAAATAGTGCATATGTGGAGATTGCAGGTGCAGATGTTAAAAAGATGGATGGTACTACTACTGCAACGGCAGGTACTTTGATTTCGGATGCTACTACAAAGCAAGTTGCTTATGATGATGCGAAAGCGAAAGTAAATGCAACTAATTTGGCTGGTAAATCTGCTGCTACAACAGCTGCAGATAGTTATAAAGCAGCATATAAAGCTGCTTTGCAGAAAGGTTTAACAGGAGATGCTGCTAAGGAAGATGATGCGGTTGTAAAAGCAAGAGAAGATTTGTACAGTGCATTTGATGATGATTTGAAAGATGCAACAACTGCACTTAGTGTAGCTGTGACTTTGGATGGAACAGCACTTACCACTAGTGATAAGTTGGACAAGGTTGCTGGAGCTGCATTTGATGAATTAGTTAAGACAGCTGAGGATTCGGCTTCGGCAGACGCAGAGAAGGAAAATGCTGTAAAACAGTTGAAGGGTCAGGCATCTGATGGTTTAGCAATTGCTAATGATAGTTATGAAGTGTCAGACTTGTTCGAACATAGTAAAGATATGAAGGTTGCTTCAAATTTAGATGAAGAGAATAACCTTGTAATTACATTAAAAAATGGAACATCAGAAGATACAAAGATTACAATTGCTAATGCTGACAAATTAAAAGCAGGAGATACTTTAACCATTACTGCCCAGGCGAAAGTGGAAACTACTCCTGCAAAGACCGGAAATGAAGCATTCCGTCTTCAGGTTGGTGCGAATGCCGGTCAAGAAGTTTCTCTTGGTATCAATTCTATGAAGTCAAAAGACTTAAATATTGTGCAGACAAAGGCAGGTAAAGAAGGACAAGCTTTGGATGTTACTACTCAGTCAGGTGCATCCCTTGCAGTTGAAGCTTATGATATGGCAATCCAGTCCGTATCTACCGAAAGAGCTAAAATGGGAGCTATGCAGAACAGATTAGAGCATACAATCTCTAACTTGGATACATCCAGCGAGAACTTACAGTCTGCTGAGTCTAGCTTACGTGATACTGATATGGCAGAAGAAATGACCCGCTACTCAAAGAACAACATCTTACAGCAGGCTGGTCAGTCAATGCTTGCTCAGGCAAATCAGTCCACACAGGGTGTATTGAACTTATTAGGATAATTGATAGCTTTCAAGAAAATAGAAGGACAGAGGGCTTTGGTTCTCTGTCTTTCTTTGTATCTGGACTGTCAATATTAGGTTACTTTTTCTGTTTTTGATGAGGAACAAGAAAGTTAATGTGTCGAAGGTACTTTTGGCATATTTCGATTTAAAAGTATATTATAATGGTATCATAATTTAAGACACTTTCAGAGACATTTCTTAATGAATTTGATATACTCATAATATCAAAACGAAAGAAGGAAAAAATATGTCTCGTACAAGAAGAAATTTTACTGCTCAATTTAAGTCAAAACTTGTGTTGGAAGTTCTTAAAGGTGAGAAAGATATAAATACAATTGCAACAGAAAATGATATTCAGCCTAATTTGCTGCGTAACTGGAAAAAGGAGTTTCTAGACAATGCTGCTCTTGTTTTTGATGACAAACGAGAGGAAAATGTCAAAGAAAAACTTGCCGCAGAACGCAAGGAAAAAGCTGCATATGCGAAAAAAGTAGGTCAACTCACCATGCAGGTGGATTGGCTCAAAAAAAAATCTGAAGAATTGCTTGGACCTGACTACGAGAGTAAATTTAGTAAAAAGCCATTCGAAGACTAAGGGAAGCAAGCTTCCGATTTCTGTTGTTGCAGATCTTGTAAGCATCAACAGGACAAGCATTTATTACAATGGAACACCGATTTCTGATGAAGAACTTGAATGCAAGCGTATTATTGATCGTCTTCATACAGACAACCCAACGTGGGGTGCAAGACAAATGTCATCGCAACTAAAACAGCGTGGTTACAAAGTCGGTAGACGCAAGGCGCGTAAATTTATGGATGAAATGGATATCAATCCAATATACCCAAAGCCTAATTTATCAAAACGTCTAAAACAGGCGCAGGTGGTTCCATACTTACTTAGAAATGCCGTCATAGAGCGTGCAAACCAAGCATGGTCTATCGACATTACATATATTCCAATGAAACATGGTCACTTGTATTTAACAGCTATCATAGATTGGCATACTCGTTGTATTGTAGGTTGGGAGCTAGATGATACTTTAGACACACGTGCATGCATAGAAGCGTGTGAAAAAGCATTCAAAATAGCCAAACCAGAAATTTTAAATTCAGACCAAGGAAGTCAATTTACAAGCCAAAAATACAAGGATTTTCTAAAGGAGCATCATATCAAGCAAAGCATGGATGGAAAAAGCCGTTGGGCTGACAACATCATGATTGAACGCTGGTTCCGTACCTTCAAGTACGAAGAAGCATATCTTACCGAATGGAAAAATATCAAAGAGGCACGTCAGGCTATCGCTACTTATATTCATAAGTACAACTTGGATTGTCAACACTTTTTTAGACAACTTTTTTAAGGTTATTTTTCCGATATTGTACTGGTGTTTGATAACCAAGTGAAGAATGTATTCTGCAATGATTATACCAGTGTATATAATCCCATAATT
>Ga0256404_1002939_pt1 | contig 36165 bp, 31 predicted proteins | sample RumenRJG_01DNA_FD_185990 | JGI IMG/M metagenome (GOLD analysis project Ga0256404, IMG submission 185990) | Bovine rumen microbial communities from Lethbridge, Alberta, Canada - RJG_01 | ecosystem: Host-associated > Mammals > Digestive system > Stomach > Rumen | place: Canada: Alberta | collected... | reverse complement strand
GATACAGCAGCATTAAACGTACATTGTCCAAAAAAGAGTTTAATAAGCCAGTATTTTTGTATAAACGATACTAATATTATTAATGAGCATTTTGATTTCAAAAAATCCATAAAAGAAAATAAGTTTAAATGGTTAAATCCTAAAAACGGAAAAGCTTTATTTAGAACACTAACTTTGTTACCTTGTCCTAGATTTCCAGGATTTCATCAACATCATATAGCAAATTCTTACAATAAATCAACTTTTGAAACAGTTTGGGAAAAGGAATACGATATTTTGAATGAAACATGCATGCATAAATTTAGAACAACAACCGATGTTAACCAATGGGTATTCAGGGAATGGCAATTAGCTAGCGGTAATTTTATTAATAGAAACATAAATTTTGGTAAAGCGTTTTATATCGATAGGGATGGTATAGTTAAAATTAAAAACAAAATATTAAAAACCATAGAAAACCAAAAAACTCACATTATTGCAATCAATGATGGACCTATGAGTGATGATGAATATAACAGCTTAATCACTGATTTAAAAAAATCATTTGAAAAAATAATGCCTCAAAAATCAAACTTTGAAAAATAGAAAGATGGTGAACGAATATGAAAAAAAGGGGAAGTTTTATATATTATACGCTCATTATATTTATAATTCTTATATGTTTTCCAAAGTCGTACATTGATGATTATTCATTAATTAGGCATACCATAAATATATTAAAATTATTTTTTGGAAGTATTATATGTCTATTATATTTATTTAATTTAAAAAAGAATGGCGTTCAGAAAATAACTTTATTTTTCTTCATATTTATAATCATCGCATTTGCATCAACATTTCTTAATGATAGAGACTTATCATATTTTCTTAAGGTATATTTTATTAATTTATGTGTTTTATTCTGTGTAGATTTGTCATTTAAAAGTAAATATAAGGATAAAATACTTAAATTTATAGGAGGATTTTTATATTTACTTTTAGTCGTAAACTTTACAACGGTAATCTTAAAATGTTTTTTAAAATTTAATTTATATAAATCAGCATCTACATATTTTTTGGGAATGGATAATAGATTTATTTTATTCATTATTCCTTGCCTTTTAGTAAACAATACATTATCAGAAATTAGTGATAATAAAAAATATAGTAGAAGAACATTAATATGTTACATTATCGGTACATTAAGTTTGTTATTTACATGGTCTGTCGCATCTTTTTTAATAATGTTATTACTTGGTATATTTTTAAAACTTTCTAATATCAAAAAAATGAATATAAATCCCAAATTCTTATTAATAGTTTTTTTCGCTATCAATTATTTAGTTGTTGTCTTGAAAGTACAGAATATTTTTAGTGATTTTATAGTTAATACTCTACACAAAAGTATTACATTAAGTTATAGAACAATTCTGTGGGATAACGCCATAAAAATGATAAAAGAAAAACCGATTTTAGGATTAGGATATTTTAACACAGAAACAATTATCCCTATATATTTAAACGGCGGCGGGGTTAATCATTTACATAATTTATTAGTCGACATAATATTTAGTTCTGGATTGTTAGGATTAGTTTTTTACACATTATCATTGATAGCTATTTCTAAAAATATAAATAGCATCAAGGATAGAAAATTTAAAAATAAAATCTCTCTGTTATTTTTATCATTGTTACTGTATTTGATTTTTGAATCATTCGAATTATATCCTATCTATTATTTTATACTTTGTCTTTTTTACTATACAAGATACATTGAAGGAAGTGAGATTAATGAAAAAAATATCGATAATAATACCAAATTATAATTGTTGTAAATTTATCAAAAGAACATTCGATTCTATTATTAATCAGACATATGATAATTATGAAGTTATTTTCATTGATGATGGAAGCATAGACAATTCTTTAGAAATTGTTAATCAATATAAAAAAATATTAAAAAATAAAATAAATGTAATAAAACAATATAATCAGAATGGCGCTGTTGCCAGAAACAGAGGATTAGAAATAGCTACAGGTGATTATGTACTTTTTTTAGATAGTGATGATGAGTTATATGATAATGATGTATTAAAGAATATTGTTGATAAAATCACCGGGTATGATTTATTATTAGGCAATCATATTATTATTGATGAGGGAAATAATAAGATAACAGAATATGACAAGAGTAAATTTCTTCTCAAGTTCGATAATCAATATAAGTATGTGGACATTTCTCCAGTACCTACAAGTAAATTATATGTAATGAAAATCATAAAAGATAATAATCTATACTTTTCTAATGTTAAAATTGGTCAAGATTTAAATTTTTATTTAAAATATTTAGCTCACGTAAACAAGATTTACGATTATGATGAATTTGTATATAAATATAGAATAGTTACCAATAGTGTTACTAGAGTAAAAAACACAAATTTCATAGATATATATAACTCAATGAATGAAGTAAGAAAACATTATTTGACTAACAATTTAGAAAAAGATTTCTATAAATATGTTGCACCAACATGTATAGGACATATATCAGGTCAAATGGAGAAAGTCAGAAATTTTAAAAATAGAAAAGTAAGAAGTATGATTTATTCCTACTCCGCATTTGCTATTGATGATTTTGTGCAAAACAATAAATACAAAACAAAACGTTTCAATAAAAAAGTTTTAAAATTTAAAATAAAGAAAATCTTATTAAAATTAGGAATATACAAAAATAAGTAAATTAGGTGATGATTATGGGTAATCCAAAGAAGAATTTTTTATACAATATCATTTATCAAGTGTTAATACTAATAATTCCATTAATAACTGCCCCATATCTTGCACGTGTAGTGGGAGCAGATGGAGTTGGTATTTATTCTTATACTTATTCCATTGTCTATTATTTTATGTTACTAACACTTTTAGGAGTTAATAATTATGGCAACAGAACAATAGCTAAGGTAAGAGATGATAAAGAAAAAACATCTAAAACCTTTTGGAGTATTTTTTTACTACAATTATCAATGGGTATAATTATGATATTGGCATATATACTATATATTTTAATGTTTGATAACAGTTATAGGCTATATGCCTCTATCGAAATATTATTCATTGTTTCAGCAATGTTAGATATTAACTGGTTTTTTTTCGGAATGGAAGAGTTCAAAAAAACAATCACTAGAAATACCATAGTTAAGATTGTCAATGTTGTTCTAATATTTACTCTAGTAAGAAGTATCAATGATTTATGGAAGTATACTTTAATAATGGCCGGAATGACATTGTTTGGTCAACTAATATTATGGAGTTTTCTAAGAAATAAAATAAAATTTGTAAAAGTGTCTATACGTGATATAAAAAGTCATATTAAGCCTAATTTAATTTTATTTATTCCTGTAATTGCAATCAGTTTATATAAGATGATGGATAAAATCATGTTAGGTAGTATTTCGAATGTAACTGAAGTCGGGTATTATGAAAATGCAGAAAAAATAATAGGAATACCAATGACTTTAATCACAGCACTTGGAACTGTAATGCTTCCAAGAGTTTCAAATTTAATATCAAAAGGGTCTATAGAAAAAGTAAATGATTATATTAGTAAATCCATTGAATTCGTTATGTTTATGTCATTTGCAATGAGTTTCGGATTAATTGCAATTGGATATAATTTTGCCCCAATATATTTTGGAGAATCATTCCAAAAAACAGGGATTTTAATTATGTTATTAGCAATAACACTACCATTCTTATCATTTGCTAATGTTATTAGAACACAATATTTAATACCAAAAGAAAAAGATAAAATTTATATAATATCAGTATGTCTAGGGGCAGTAGTGAACTTAGTAATAAATTTCCTTTTAATACCAAAATTTCAAAGTATAGGTGCTTGTATAGGAACAATATTAGCTGAATTTACAGTAATGTTTTATCAAACAATTTCAGTGCGAAGAGAATTAAATATTTTGAAATATTTAAGGAATATATTCCCATTCCTATTAAAAACAATAGTTATGTTTGCAGTAATATATTCATTAAATCTAATAAATATAAATAAATTATTAAGACTTGGCATTCAAGTAATATCAGGAGTTACGATATATTCACTACTAAATATTAATTATATAAATAGTTTAGTAAACTTCAAAAAAATATTTAAGAAAATACCGATATTAAAAAAAATAAGAAAGAAGTAAGTATAAAATGAAAATAGCAGTAGCAGGAACAGGTTATGTAGGATTATCTCTAGCTACATTACTAGCACAAAAAATGAGGTATATGCATTAGACATAGTACCAGAAAAAGTAGAAATGATTAATAATAGAATTTCACCAATTCAAGATGAATATATTGAAAAATATTTCAAAGAAAAAAAATTGAATCTAAAAGCAACTTTAGATTATAAAGAAGCATTCAAAGATGCTAAATTCATTATAATTAGTACGCCAACAAATTATAATGACGAATTAAATTTCTTTGATACATCAAGTGTAGAAGATGTAATAAAAAAAGTAAAATCAATGAAAATAAATACAACTATGGTAGTTAAGTCAACAATACCAGTCGGATTTATAGAAGAAATGAAAAAGAAATACGATGTAGATAATATATTCTTCTCACCAGAATTCTTAAGGGAAGGTAAGGCACTATATGATAATTTATACCCATCAAGAATCATTGTAGGAGAAAAATCAGAAAGAGCAGAAGAATTCGCAAATCTATTAAATGAAGCATCATTAAAAAAAGATGTAGAAATTAAATTTATGGGTTCAACAGAAGCAGAAGCAGTAAAATTATTTGCAAATACTTATTTAGCTCTAAGAGTGTCATATTTTAACGAATTAGATACATATGCTGAATTAAATGGATTAAATACGAAAGAAATAATTGACGGAGTATGTTTAGATCCAAGAATAGGTGCTCATTATAACAATCCATCATTTGGATATGGTGGATATTGTTTACCAAAAGATACAAAACAATTACTTGCTAACTACAAAAAAGTACCACAAAACTTAATAGAAGCAATTGTTAAATCAAATGATACAAGAAAAGATCATATAACAAGTATGATATTAAGAAAAAATCCGACAGTAGTAGGAATATATAGACTAACTATGAAAACAGATTCAGATAACTTTAGAGCGTCAGCCATACAAGGAATTATAGATAGATTAAAATTCTATAATATTAAAATAGTAATCTATGAACCAACATTAAAAGATGACTCATTTAATGGATGCCAAGTAGTAAGAGACTTTAATACATTTGCAGGATTTTCAGATGTCGTATTAGTAAACAGAATGGATGAAAATACAAAAACAATCAAAAATAAAGTATACACTAGAGACTTGTTTTCAAGAGATTAACACTTATCTAAATAAAGGAGGTATTTATGAAAAAATACATACTATCTATAATTACTTTACTTATAACATTAATAACTATGATATCTATATTAAAATTAAATATATTGCCTAATAAGTATTTAGTTTTACTAATAATAGTAGAAGTAGTGTTATTCTTATTAAGTTTATTACAATTATCAAAAAAGAAAACACTAAAAGTGATAGGAATAATAGTATCTGTAATTTCAATATTAATAAATACTATAGGATTATATTATATAAATAAAACAAATAAATTTATGAAACGTGGTTTTAACAATAATAACGTTGAAATAAATGCATATAACGTTGCAGTATTAAAAACAAGCGAATATGAAAAAATAGATGATTTAAATAATAAAAAATTAGGATACCTAAAAAATGAATTAGATAAAAATCAATACTTAGACGAAGTAACAAATAAAATAGAAATAAATATAAAAGAATATACTAGCATTTACGCCCTATATGAAGATTTAGTAAACAAAAATATTGAATCAATATTATTAGATTCATCATACATAGAATTGTTAGAAGATGATTATAAGGATATATATGAAAAAATTAAAATAATATATTCATATGATATAAAAAAAGAAGTAGAAAAAAAGAAAGAAGAAACAGAGCTTAAACCTATAAATATATATATTTCAGGTAGCGACTCAAGAAGTGGATATATAGAAGCAAAAACAAGAACAGACGTAAATATGATTATGACTATAAATCCAAGTACAAAAAAAATACTATTAACAAGTATACCAAGAGATTATTATGTACAACTACATAATACGACAGGATATAAAGATAAACTAACACATAGTGGCATATATGGTATAGAAATGTCAAAATCAACAATAGAAGATCTATTTGGAATAAAAATAGATTATACGATAAAAGTAGGATTTAATTCAGTAATAAATATAGTAGATTTATTAGGTGGAATAGATATATATAGTGATCAATCACTTCTAACACACTGTGGAGATGGTGGGGCAGTTAAAACTTATGTAGTAGAAGGAATGAATCATTTCAATGGAGCTCAAGCACTAAGTTATGCAAGAGAAAGATATGCGTACAAGGAAGGAGACAACCATAGAATTCAAAATCAGCAACAAGTACTAGAAGCAATACTAACAAAGGTAATAAAAAGCAAAGAAACAGTACTAAAATATAGTGAGCTGCTAAATTCATTGAGTGACCTTTATAGAACGGATATTCCAGAAACAATAATAAAACAATATATTAAAAACCAACTAGAAAATAACACATCATGGAAATTAGAAAAGCAAGTTGTAACAGGTTATGGAACAATGGATATAACATATTCAATGCCAGGAAGAAATTTATATGTAATGATACCAGACATGAATAGCGTAGAACAAGCTACAAAAAATATAAATAAAATAAAGGAGTTAAATGAGTAACTCCTTTTTAATTTACAATCGCTAAAAAATAATCTATAATAAATATATAGAAAGTAGTGAGATTATGAAAAAAAACAAAACATTGCAAGCATTTTTATTATCCATATTTTTAGGCGCGTTAATAGTATTACCTAATATGATAATAAATAAAGGAATCTTCACGTTAAGTTGTGACTATAATTATCAACAAATACCATTCAGTGAGATAATGAATCATTCATTAAAAGAAGGAAGTTATCTATGGACTTGGTATAATGAACTAGGAAGTAATTTCATAGGAACATATAGTTTCTATAATTTATTAAGTCCATTCAGTATAATAGGCTATTTATTTAAACCAGCTTTTTATCCTTATATATCAGGATTACTGACAATATTAAAATTTGGTGTAGCAGGTTTAACATCATACTTGTTTCTTAAACGATATGTAAAAAACAAAAACTATGCGATAATAGGATCAATGTTATACTCATTTTCAGGATATCAACTAAATAATATATTATTTCATTTTTATGATTCTATTTGTTTATTTCCATTAGCACTTTATTCATTAGATAACTTAATATATGAAAATAAAAAAACAAATTTTTCACTTGCATTAGCGTTATTATCAATAACTAACTGGTTTATGTTTATTGGGCAATGCGTGTTTATATGTATATATACGTTAATTAAAATTATCACAAAAGAATGCAAATTAAAAACATTAAAAAGAATAATACCAGAGTTTATATTAGGAATATTAATATCAAGTTTTATATTAATACCATCGCTACTATTCACAGCATCAAATCCAAGAATAAACAATGGATGGACAATAACAAATATGATAAAACATTTAAATACAAATAGATACTTTGAAATAATAAGAAGTCTTTTCTTTCCATCAGAAATAATGACATCAAGAGCATTTTTAACGCCAGAAAACTTCGATAGCGTTGAATTCTATTTACCAGTGGTAGGTTCAATATTAATAATCTCAAGACTTATAAAAAAACAAAAATCATGGGATAAAACACTAATGATAGTATTAATAATAATGATGTTTATTCCAATTTTAAATAGTAGTTTCTTTATGTTTACATCAAAATATTACGCAAGATGGTTCTATATGGCAACACTAATAGGTAGCTTAATAACAATTAAAGAATTTGAAAATATAGATAAAAAAACAATAAAAATTGGAACAATTATATCATTCAGCATGCTAATTCTATCAATAATGTACTACATAATAATTTCAAAAAAACATCCAACAACACAATTTATATTTGATAAGCAATATGTAGTATTAGCAATATCAATCATGTTAATAAATATATTAATAACATATATAAATATAAATAAACCAAAAAGACTTTTCGTAGGTATATGTATTTTTATAACAATATGGGGAAACTACACTGTATATAAGTACTCAGAAACAGGTATAAAAACTAATAATGAATACAAAGAATATCTTAATACTAAAATAAACCTAGAAGAACAAGAAAGAACAAACAGTGAAAATTGCTGGCCTAATATATCAGCGATAATCAAAACACCAAATATAAGAACATTTAACACAAATATAAATGGTTCAAACTTCAAATTTTACAACAGTATAGGTTATGAAAGAATAGTTTCAACGGAAATAGAACCATATGACAAATTAAACACATTCTTATCGATAAAATATATAATAGATTGTAAAACTAATGAAATTAAAAAGTTAGAATATAAAGAAATAGGTCTTCTATTAAACAATTATATAGAAGAGGAAACCTTCAAAAATTTAGGACAAGAAGAAAAGAAAAACACACTATTAGAAAGAATAGTATTAAAACACAACCAAATAGAAAAATATAATGATTTATTCAAACCAGATTCTAGAATAATAAAAAATGAATTTGAATTTACAAAAAACGGATTTAAATCAAACATAGAACTATCAAATGATTCATTAATTCTATACACAATACCATACGATAAAGGATGGAAAGCACAAAATAACAAAAAAAATATAGAAATAGAAGAAGTAGACAACGGATTAATGGCAGTAAAACTAAATAAAGGAGAAAATAGTGTAATATTTAAATATGAAACCCCAGGTTTAAAACTAGGAATATTAACATCTTCTATAACAGTAATAGTAAAAATCTATTCAATTAAGATAAAAAAATTACAAATAAAAAAGACAAAAGAAAATTAAACCAAAAAAATCACAAATTTATAGCCAAAAAGCAAACAAAAATTTGACAAATATATCTTTTTGTGCTATCATACACAAACAAAAAGAGGGGGAAAACCAAATGGAAGAGATTAATATAAAAGAACTGTTAGAATATATTAAAGAAAAAGTATGGATTATAGGAATTGCTTTAGTGTTGTCATTAACAGCTTCAGTAATATATACAGGAGTAATAAAAAAACCAATATATAAATCATCAACAACATATGTATTAATATCTGATTCAAGTAAAGAAGGAATTACTACAAGTGAAGTTACATTAAATGAAAAACTAATCGCAACATATAAAGAAATAATAAAAAGTAGAAATATTTTAGAAAAAGTAATTCAACAATTAAATCTTGAAGAAACACCATCAAGCCTAGCTAAAACAATATCTGTAGAACAAGTTGGAACTTCATCAATGATTAAAATAACAGTATCAAACAAAGATCCAGAAATGGCCAAAAAAATAGCAGAAACAATTGGTCATGAATTTAGTAAAGAAGTTGAATCATTATATAAAATAAGCAACTTAGGATTAGTTGATAAAGCACTAATTCCAACAGCTGCAGCAAATGAATCAAATAAAAAAGAAATGATTTTAATAAATGGTGGTGGAATCGCATTATCATTAATGGTAATATTCATGTTATTCTATTTTGATAATACAATTAAAGATCAAGAACAAGTACAAGAAAAAACAAACTTACCAGTATTAGGTAATGTACCATTAGTTTCAAAGAAAAAAGAAGGAAAAGAAAAAGACTTAATAGTACATAATGATCCTAAATCACCAATAAGTGAAGGATTAAGAACTATAAGAACAAACCTTCAATTCTCAAATGTAGATAAACAAATGAAAAAAATAATGATTACATCATCAATGACTGGTGAAGGTAAATCATTCACATCAGCAAACCTTGCAACAGCATTCGCACAAGATGGAGCAAAAGTTATAATGCTTGACTGTGATATGAGAAAAGGAAGACTTCATAAAATATTTGAAGTAAGTAACGCAAAAGGATTATCTAACTTATTAATAGATAATGTAGAAAAAAACTATAAGAAATACATTAAAAAGACAAGTATAGAAAACCTTTCAATAATTCCATCTGGTGTTATCCCACCCAACCCAAGTGAATTATTGAACTCAGAAGCAAATAAAAAACTTATATCTATATTAGAAGAAGAATATGATTACGTTATATTTGACTGCGTGCCAATAAATGGATTACCAGACTCACTTATTATGGCAAACTTAGTTAATAAAGCAATCATAGTATGTGCTGCAAACGTAACCCCAACAGAATTATTATTAAAAACAAAATCATCTCTTGAAAACGTAGATGCAGAAATAGCTGGTATAGTAATAAATAAAACAAAAGGATCATACAATAAATATTATGGACACTACTATGGATAAGATTGATATACATTCGCATATACTATATGGTATAGACGATGGAAGTAAATCTTTAGAAGAAAGTATAAATATAATAAAAGAACATATAAAGATGGGGTTTACCGATATAGTGGTAACCCCTCATTATATTGAAAATTCAAAATATGAAACTAATAATATAGATAAAAATAATTTGTTAGAAAATTTAAAAAAAGAACTAAAAAAGCAAAACATTAAAATAAATTTATATTTAGGAAATGAAGTATTTATAAATAATAATTTAGAAGAATTAATAAATAAAAATGAAATATCAAAAATTAATAACTCAAGATATTTATTAATAGAATTCCCAATGAATGAAAAACCAAAAGACGTAAATAATATTATTTATGAACTTAGAATTAAAGGAATAATACCAATAATTGCACACCCCGAAAGATATGATTATGTAGAAAAAAATCCAAACATAGTAAATGAATGGATAGAAGAAGGAGCACTCCTTCAATCAAACTACGGAAGTATAATTGGAGTATATGGTACTGGACCTCAAAAAACAATAAAAAAACTATTAAAGAAAAATGTTATAGATGTTATAGCGACAGATATACACTATCCAAATAGTAAAATATATCTAAATATGGATAAAATAGAAAAAAAACTAATAAAAATATTAGGCGAAGAAAACTATATTAAATTAACTAAAATAAACCCTAAAAAAATCATAGAAAACAAAAAAATTAGTAAAAATTACTAATTTTTTTTAATTTATATAGAATTTTTTTAAAAAAATAGATATAATAATCATAGATATAAACTAAAGAAGGGATTTATAAGCATTAGTATTAATGCAATATCTCATTTTAAACTAATGCTTAAATAAGTAATATGGTAATAGTGATTATGATAATATTAACATTAATAATCATCTGGACTATGCTTAAAATGGCATCTATTTGTGATGAGCAAGAAAATAAAGAATTCAACACAAGAAATAAAGTTGACTAAATAGTCAGCTTTTTTTGAAAAAATATAACCTAAATCTGTAAAGTAAATCTAATATAGATATACTACTTTAAAAAATAATTTGTCGAAAAAAGAATTTTATTGTATAATATTAATTGTATAAAATAGGAGGCAATATGAAAAAGACAAAAAAACAAAATGAAAAAAATAAGAATAAATTTAAAATATTTTCATATGTAACAATAATTATATTAGATTGGTTAGCGTTAACAACAATACTATTTTTAAAGAAAAAAGATATACTACCACTTAAATACTTTTTACCAATAATATTAGTATTATTACTAACATCAACAGTATTTTCAATTATAATAATAAAGAAAAAATTTAAAAACAGAATAAAAATACCAATAACAATATTATCAGTATTAGAAATCATCGCATTAGCGTTCGCACTAATATATATGAATAAAACATTTAAATTTCTAGATAATATTGGTGATTCAGGATACCATATAGAAAATTATTCCGTAATAGTATTAAAAGATAGATATAAAGACATAAAAGAATTAGACGCAAAAACAATAAGTTATTATAATCAAGAAAACTCAACTATAGGAGAAGCACTAGATAAGCTAAATGAAGAAATTAGTACTATAAAAGAAGAAGCAAGTAACTATCAAGAACTAGTAGATAAACTATATAATGAAGAAACAGAAGCAATTATGATAGAAGAATCTCATAGAAACATGATAGAAGAAAAAAATCCAGACTTTAAAGAAAAAACAGAAGTTATATATAAGATAGAAATCAAAACAGAAACAGTAAGCATTGTAAAAAACGTTAATGTTAATAAAGAACCATTTAATGTTTATATATCAGGAATAGATACATATGGAACAATTGATTCAGTATCAAGAAGTGATGTAAATATAGTCGCAACAATAAATCCAAAAACACACCAAGTATTATTAACAAGCATACCAAGAGATTATTACGTTGATTTAGCAGATACAGGCTCAAAAGATAAATTAACACACGCAGGAATGTATGGAGTTGATAAATCAATAAAAACAATTGAAAACTTACTAGATACAGAAATAAATTACTACGTAAAAGTAAACTTCTCATCAGTGCAAAATATAATTGATGCGCTAGGAGGAGTAGAAGTATACTCAGAATATTCATTTACAGGATATGAAGGAACAATTTTTTCAGAAGGATATAATAGAGTAAATGGATTCCAAGCATTAGACTTTGTTCGAACTAGAAAAACAGTACCTGGTGGAGATAGAACAAGAGGAATAAATCAACAAGCACTAATAAGTGCAATGATAGAAAAAGCTTGCTCAAAAGAAATATTAACAAGATATACAAGCCTATTAAAATCATTAGAAGGAAGTTTCCAAACAAACATGTCAACAGAAGAAATAACTTCATTAATAAAAAATCAAATAAACGAAATGGCAAAATGGAACATTTCATCAGTAAATCTTGATGGATATGATGGAAGTGGATATACATATTCATATAGTTGGGAACCATTATATGTTATGGTACCATATGAAGATTCAGTAACAGAAGCACAACAAAAAATAAAAGAAGTTTTAAACGATCAAACATTAGAAAGTAGTTATGTAGCTAATGATGGAAATGTAAATACTCCAGGTCAAGGAACACCATACTGGATGATAGAATACTCTTATCAAGAAACACCAGCTTCCCAAGTACCTGAAGAACCAAAACAAGAAGAAAAAACAGAGCCAGTGGAACTAGAAGAAACAGAAAATAAAGAAAACAAAGAAAATAAAGAAGAACTAAAAGACCCAGAAAACGAACCAGAAGAAAATTCAGAAGAACCAATTGAAGAGCCAGAAAATAAAGAAAATAAAGAAAATAAAGAAGAACCAGATAATGGTCAAGAATTAGTTCAAGGACAAACAGAAACAACAATAGTTGAATAGAGGATAATATGTTAAATATAAGATTTAAAGGAATATGTAAAAACGAAGAAGAAATAAAGAAAAATTCAAAATTATACAAAAATAGTGTTATGTTTAAAGAAGAAGACACAATAAAAGAACATGTAAAAAAAGGCGAAAAAATTATGATTCCGCTAGCAATAATAATGTTTATCGGAGCATTAATAACAGCAGATATAAAAAATATTGAATTAGAATTCAATCTAATGGATATAATTATTAGTATTATTATGCTTATACCACTAGCAATTTTTTTCGAAGCAATAATTGCATTAACATATCCATTAAAAGCAAATAAAGACATATATATATCACAAAAAGACTTAACAATATATCTTATAAGCAATAGCTTAGTATCAAAGAAAAGATTTATATTAATATGCTTAATGCCAATAATATTATTAGCAATTATTCCTTATACAATAATGATATTATTTATGAATGTTATTCCAATAACAATTATAAAACTTATATATATATCATCAGCACTAACATGCATAATTTCTTCATCAATCATAATAGATATATATAACACAATTAAACAAGTTCCAAAAGGCGCAAAAGTATTTAATTATGGATTCCATTCATATTGGGTAGACAAGAAAAAATAAAAAAGTATTAAAAATACTTTTTTTTTGATTTCAAATTTTATATAATAAAAATAGAGGGTGATACGAATGGATAAGATTTTAGAAGAATCCTTAAAAAAAGAATATGAAAGACAAAATAATAATATAGAATTAATTGCATCAGAAAACTTTGTTTCAAAAGATATATTAAAACTACAAGGAAGTATTCTAACAAATAAATATGCAGAAGGATATCCAAATAAAAGATATTATGGTGGATGTCAATTTATTGATGAAGTAGAAACACGAGCAATTAATAACGCATGTGAATTATTTAATTGTAAATATGCAAATGTACAACCACACTCAGGATCAAGTGCTAATATGGCTGTTTATAGAGCATTATTAAACCATGGAGATAAAGTAATGGGTATGAACCTAAGCCAAGGTGGACATTTAACACATGGACATAACATTAATTTCAGTGGTATTGACTATGAAATAATTCCATATAGCGTAAATAAAGAAACAGAAACAATAGATTATGAAGCACTAATAGAAACAGCTAAAAAAGAAAAACCAAAAATGATAATAGCAGGAGCAAGTGCTTACTCAAGAATCATAGACTTTAAAAAATTTAGAGAAGCAGCAGACACATGTGGAGCATACTTAATGGTAGATATGGCACACATAGCAGGGTTAGTAGCAGCAGGCTTACATCCTTCACCAATACCATATGCAGACGTTGTAACAACAACAACACACAAAACATTAAGAGGTCCAAGAGGAGGATTAATACTTACAAATAATGAAGAAATAATCAAAAAAATCAACAAAACAATATTTCCAGGAATACAAGGTGGACCATTAATGCATGTAATAGCAGCAAAGGCAGAATGTTTCTATGAAGCATTACAACCAAGTTTTAAAGAATATCAATGTCAAGTATTAAAAAATATAAAAAAATTATCAGAAACCCTAAAAGAAAATGGATTTAGAATAATATCTGATGGAACTGATAACCACTTAATACTAGTAGATGTAAAAAGTATAGGATTAACCGGAAAAGAAGCAGAAGAGATTCTAGATAAAATAAATATAACATGTAATAAAAATACAATACCTTATGATACAGAATCACCAATGATTACAAGTGGAATAAGAATTGGTTCACCAGCAATGACTACACGTGGATTAAAAGAAGAAGAATTTAAACAAATAGGAGAAATAATATCTAAAGCACTAAAAAATCCAGAAGAAAACAATTTAAAAGAATTAAAAGAGAAAGTATTGGAAATAACAAAAAAATTTCCGCTAGAGGTGTGATATGAGCAAAATAATAGATGGAAAAAAATTAAAAGAAGAAATAATTGATTCACTAAAAAAAGAAGTAAAACATTTCATGATTAAACCATGTCTTGCAGTAATTCAAATTGGAGATGATCCAGCAAGCAATACATATATTAAAGCAAAAGCAAAAGCATGTGATGAAATAGGGATATACTTTAAACACATTAAATTTACAGAAGAAACAAAAGAAATCGAAGTAATAAATAAAATTATAGAATTAAATAATGATGAATATGTACATGGAATATTACTTCAATTACCACTACCAGATGGATTTAATGCAGATAAATTAATAAACTATATCGCAAGGAATAAAGATGTAGATGGCCTAACAGACATTAATTTAGGAAAACTTTATAACAATAAACCTTGTTTAATATCATGTACACCACAAGGAATAATGAAACTATTAGAACACGAAAATATAGATTTAGAAGGAAAAAATGTAACAATAGTAGGAAGAAGTAACCTTGTAGGAAAACCATTAATTGGATTAATGCTAAATAAAAATGCAACTGTTACTGTATGTCATTCTAAAACAGAAAATTTAAGTAAACATACAAAAAATGCAGATATATTAGTAGTGGCAGTAGGAAAAAAAGAATTTATTAAAGAAAACATGGTTAAAGAAGACGCGGTTGTAATAGATGTTGGAATAAATAAAGAAGATAATAAACTATATGGAGATGTAGACTTTAATAAAGTAAAAACAAAAGCAAAAAAAATAACACCAGTTCCAGGTGGAGTTGGACCAATGACAGTCGCAATGCTAATGACAAACGTTATAAATGCATATCAAAAACAGCAAAAAAAGAGCGTGTAAGCTCTTTTAATTTGACTTTTTAGAAATTTAGTGTATAATATACAACTAGTAAAAAAAAAGGGGGAAATAATAATGAAAAAATTAGTAAAATTAACTGTATTAACAGTTTTATTATTCACATGTAAAAGCATAGTAAAAGCTGCAGACTATATATGGCCAATAGATACAAAAAATGCATATGAAACATATATAGAATATAATTATGGAAGAAGAACATACGATTCAAAAGCATACGACTTAAAATACCCAGGTGGACAATTAGAAGGATATTACTCTAGAAACGAAAACCACTATGGAGTAGATATAACTGGTATAAAAGGTCAAAACTATGACGTAATATCAGTAGTAGATGGTACAGTTTTAACAACAAGTTTAGACCAATTATGGAACCCATCATTAAGTTATCCAGATAGAAATCAAAGAAATGCATCATTTGATGGTGGTGGATACGGAAACTACATAGTCATAAAAGAAGATAAAACAGGTAAATGTTTCTTATATGGACACTTAAAAGCTAACTCTGTTACATTAAGAAATGGTAATAAAGTTACAAAAGGTCAAAAAATAGGTGTTATGGGCTCATCAGGAGACTCAGGGCACATGCACTTACACTTTGAGGTAAGATTAAATCAAAAATATACAACAACAGGTAAAAACCTAGTTATAACAACAAGATACGGACTAGAAACATTAAATCCAACAGATTATATCGGTACTAAAGCACCAGAAAAACCAGTTGTTGAAGAAAAGAAAATAGAACAACCAGTAAAACCTGAAGAAACAAAAGAAGACAAAAAAATCGAACCAGAAAAAACAAATAAAGAAACGAAAGCACAAGTAATTAATACAGAATATAGTAGTAATAAAGATTACGGAATTCTTACAATAACATTAGATAAAAATGTCACAACAAGTCCATCAATTAATATAATAATCAATTCAGAAAAAAGAAAAGCTATAGTACTTTCAAAAGAATATAATAAATATACATATAAAGTAAAATATAATGAATTTGATATAACAACATTTGGGGAAATTACTATGGAAATAGATTCAAATAATGAATTAGAACACTTCTCAAAAACTATAGGATACCTAAATGAATGGAAAATAAAAGATACATACGAAGAATCATATTACAATAAATTAGGAGACCTAAACAAAGATGGAAAAGTTAACGCAGTAGACGCCTCACTTACATTATCACTTTATTCAAAAATAATCTCACATGAAGAATTAACAGAAGAAGAAAAAGATCAAATGACAAGAGCCGACATGGATAAAGATGGACGTATAAATAGTATAGATGCATCACTTATTCTTGACTACTACGCAAATAAATCAACATCATGGGCAGATGAAAAACAAGAAAAAATAATTTCTTGTGACGTTAATAAAGACCATGCAGTTAATTACCAAGATTATAGTATTATAAATGCTATGATAAAAAATGGTGAACAAAATAATGTATATGATAGAAAATATGACTTAAACAAAGATGGAGTATTAAATAAAAACGATATAGAATTCTATAAACAAATACTAAAAGAATATGGAACAAGATAAAAAGCATAGTTTAACTATGCTTTTAGTTATTACAAGAACCGCCAAATGCACGAGTTCCAATAACAATAACAAGTAATATAAATAAAACTAATATAATAGCAGCACCGTATCCAGATCCATAACCATATCCACCGTTGTATCCTCCGCCGCAGCAACCATTACCATAGCCTTGGTATCCACCGTAATAATACATAAATATACCTCCATTCTAATATAGTTTATTACATTATTAAAAAAATGTTTATGTAAAAGTCTAAAAAATTTAATTTTGAAAAAAACAAAATATGTGATATTATATAATAGGTGGTAATATGAAAAATAGTATTAAGAAAATAATAGGATATTACAATGATATGGATAAAACATTACTATTTGTTTCAATAGCGTTATTTGTATTCGGATTATTTAACATAGTAACCGCATCAAGTAGTGAAGCAGTTATGAGATATGAACAATCACTTTTTTACTACTTCTTTAGACAGTTAATAATGATTTTAGCTGGATTTATCCTATCCATACCTATAATCAAAAAAGACACGAAAAAATATCCATTTCCAGCACTAGTACTATTTCTCGGAATCACATTCTGTATAATGTATCTATTCTTATATGGTACATTTCACAAAGGAGCTCAAAACTGGTTAACAATAGGGCCAATAACATTCCAACCAAGTGAATTCGTAAAACCTATAATAATTGTATGTTTAGCGCTAATATTTGATAAAACAAAAAATAAATTAAGAAACAATAAATATAAACACTATGATATAATTGGAATAATACTAGTAATAGGACTATTTAACTCAGTAATAATATTCCTAGAAAAAGACCTAGGAACAATGTTAATACTAATGTTTATATTTATGACATTATTTATGTCAAGTCCAATACTAAAGCAAGAAAAAACAAAAACAATAATATTTTTAATACTCGTTGGAGTAAGCGGACTAGTAGTAATTAAAAACCAAAAAGGATATATATTATCAGAAGAACAAATGGCTAGATTTAACTTCATAAATCCATGTAAAAACTACCTAGACGGTGGATATCAAATATGTAATGCATATATAGCCATAAATAACGGAGGATTACTAGGATTAGGAATAGGAAAAAGTCAACAAAAATACTCATACATTCCAGAACCACATACAGATATGGTATTTGCTATAATAGCAGAAGAACAAGGATTATTAAGAAGTTCATTTATATTCTTAGGATACATAATAATACTATATAGAATTCTAGATCTATCATCAAAAGTTGGAACATTAAGAGGAAAATATATAACACTAGGAGTTGCGTCATATATATTCGCACACATTTTAATAAATTTAGGTGGACTATTCGGAATGCTTCCACTAACAGGAGTACCATTACCGTTCCTTTCATACGGAGGAACATTTACAATGGCATTAATACTCTCACTTGCGTTAGTTCAAAGAGTTCATATAGAATATAAAAGAGAAAAAATAAAGATATAAGATAAAACTTATATCTTTTTCATTGACAAAAAATTAATAAGATATATAATACTATAAAAGGAAAAAACTATGTAAGAAAACATGACTTATAAATCAAATTTTGATAAAATATAAATTGGTGATAATATGCAAATAGATAGTATTGACATAAATAAATTGTCTCCGATGATGAGGCAATATGTAGAAATAAAAAAAGCAAATAAAGACGTAATAATTTTATTTAGATTAGGTGACTTCTATGAAATGTTTTTTGAAGATGCAATAACAGTATCAAGAGAACTAGAACTAACACTAACAGGAAAAAGTGCAGGACTAGAAGAAAGAGTACCAATGTGTGGTGTCCCACATCATGCAGCAAATATTTATATAGAAAAACTAATAGAAAAAGGATATAAAGTAGGAATCTGTGAACAAATGGAAGACCCTAAAACAACAAAAGGACTTGTAAAAAGAGACTTAGTAAATATAGTAAGTAGCGGTACAATACTAGATTCTGAAATACTAAACGAAAAAGAAAACAACTACATAGGTTCACTATTAGACTTAACGCATTCATATGTAATAACATATTCAGATATCTCAACAGGAGAAATATATGTAACTTTAATAAACCATAAAAGAGATTTAGCGTTAAATAAAATAATGAGTATAGGCCTAAAAGAAGTAATAACAAACGAAACAGACACAGAATTAATAAATCTATTAAAAAATCAATATAAATTAACATTAACAATAACAGAAAATATAGAAGATTTAGAAGAATATAAATATATATATGAAAATATAGAAGATAATAGGCTAGTAACGAGTATTAAACATTTACTAACATATATAAATAATACTCAAAAAAGAAATTTATCACATCTTCAAAAAGCAAAAATATTAGAAGATAATAAATATTTAAAAATGGATATACATACAAAAAGAAATCTAGAACTAACAGAAACACTAAGACTAAAACAAAGAAATTATTCATTAATATGGTTATTAGATAAAACTAAAACAGCAATGGGCTCAAGGCTTCTAAAAAACTATATAGAAAACCCATTAATAGATAAAGAAGAAATAAATAGAAGATATAAAATAGTAGAAGAATTGATACAAGAATTCATTCTTAAAAATGATTTAATAGAAAATTTATATGAAGTGTATGACCTAGAAAGACTATCAGGAAGAATAGCTTTCGGAAATGCAAATGCAAGAGACTTGCTTCAATTAAAAAGATCATTAAAAGTATTACCAAATATAAAAGAAATATTAAAAAAATTAAACTATGATAAGACAATAGATACATTAGATGAATTATATAATCTGTTAGAAACAAGTATATATGAAGAACCACCAATAAGCATTAAAGAAGGATATCTAATCAAAGAAGGATATAATAAAGACTTAGATGAATTAAAAACTCTAAGAAAAGGTGGAAAAGACTTTGTTGCTAAATTTGAAAACGAAGAAAAAGAAAGAACAGGAATAAAAAATTTAAAAGTAGGATACAATAAAGTATTTGGTTATTATATAGAAGTATCAAAAGGACAAACAAACCTAGTAAAAGAAGAATACGGATATGTAAGAAAACAAACATTATCAAACTGCGAAAGATATATAAGCCCAATACTAAAAGAAAAAGAAGACTTAATATTAAATGCAGAAGAAAAAATAATAGACTTAGAATATGAACTATTTATTGAAATAAGAAATAAGGTAAAAACTTATATCGCAAAACTACAAGAAATATCAAAAACAATAAGCGAAATAGATGTACTTCAATCATTTGCAACTGTATCAGAAGAAAACAATTATATAAAACCAGAATTAAATGATTCAGAAATAAGAATAATAGAAGGAAGACATCCAGTAGTAGAAAAAGTACTTACAGGAGCAGAATATGTATCAAATGACATTATTCTAGACAAAAATACAAATATTCTATTAATAACAGGTCCAAATATGGCCGGTAAATCAACTTATATGAGACAAATGGCTATAATCACTATAATGGCTCAGATAGGATGTTTTGTGCCAGCTAAAGAGGCCAAAATCAAATTATTTGACGCTATATATACTCGTATAGGAGCATCAGACGACTTAGTAAGTGGAGAATCAACATTTATGGTTGAAATGATAGAAGCAAATAACGCAATATCAAACGCTACAGTTAATAGTTTAATACTATTCGATGAATTAGGAAGAGGAACAGCAACATTCGATGGTATGGCGCTTGCTCAATCAATAATAGAGTATATACATAATAATATAAAATGTAAAACTTTTTTCTCAACACATTATCATGAATTAACAGACTTAGAAAACAATCTTAAAAATTTAAAAAATGTTCACGTAAGTGCACATGAAGAAGACGGAAACATCACATTTCTTCATAAAATAAAAGAAGGATCAATTGATAAAAGTTATGGTATACATGTCGCAAAACTTGCAAATCTTCCAACACCATTAATTAAAAGGGCTTCAGAAATTTTAAAAGTATATGAAAATAAAGAAAAGAAAAGAGATATAAAAATTCAAGAAGCATTACCTATTGATGAATTAATGGATAAAACTGAATCAGAAATAGAAAAAGAAATAAAAGAACTTGATATATTAAAAATAACACCAATTGATGCATTAAACATGCTTTATAAATTACAAGAAAAAATTAAATAGAGGGATTTATGGAAAAAATAGTAGAATTAACAAAAGACATATTGAATAATAAAGGGAACATTGAAGAATTAAAAGAGGAACTAAATAAAGAACTAACTGAAAAAGGAAAACTTTCAAAAATATATGGATTAATGAAAGATAATGAACTAAATGAAGATAATTATGAATTCATGTTAAAATTAATTTCAAATAATGAAGAACTATATAATCAAATAAATAGATTAAAATATTTAAAAGATTTAAAACAAAAACAAAAAGATTTAGAAACACTAAAAGGAAATTTAGAAGACACAAAAAACGAATTAGAAAGACAAATCAACGGTCTTGAAAATACAACTACACCTAAAACTAATATTCCAATAATTAAAACAATACAAAAGAAAAAATTAGAAAGAAAAAATAAAGATATTCTAAAAACAAAATTTGAACAAATAATTAAAACAATAGAACAAAGTAAATTAAATTCAGAAAATAAAAATCTAAAAGAAGAATATACAAGCAATCATGACTTAAAACAAACACTAGACGCAATTTATAAGAATTGTGAAATAGAAAATATCGACGAAATTAAAAGTTTAGGATTAGAAGCAAATGATAAATATAATGCGATAATTACAACAATAAATGTAGATTTGAATAAATATTCAAGAGAGTATAGAAGTAAAAGACTAGAAATAGAAAAATTCGACTCAAGACTAAGAGAATACACATATAACAAAAAAAATAATTATGTCACATTAGCAATAGAAAAACTTTCAAAAAAAGACTTAGTTAATTTTAATAATGAATCAAAACAATTTGAAATTAAAGAACCACAAGAAAAAGATAATTTTGAATTATTAGTATATTCACTCGTAGCATTATATTTAGTAAATGTAAAAGAAAATAGTAAAATTAAAATGACATTTATTGCAAGAACAATAGAAGCAAACACAATAATCGATAAAACACCAATTACAAATAATAAGAAAAAAGATCAAATTAAAGTATATAATAAAAAATAAACGTTAATTAAAGTTCAGGGGGTAAATATGGAAACATATACACTATTAGAAAAAGAAAGAGTGATTGGTAAAAATAGCTCATTTATTTTTAAAAGATATGGTACACAAACTGCAATAACAGACTTTGCAATCCTCCTTGGTGGTTACGTAAGTGAAGATATAGTTGGTTTATCAAATAAAGTAAAAAAAATAATGGCCGCTCCTTGGTGGACCAAAACAGAAGAAGATAAAAATAAGGTTTATATGACATGTAAAAACAGAAAAAGTGATATTGCACCAAATAGCGCGACACAAATAGGTATACGCCCAGCAGCACAATATCTATCAATATTTAAAGATAGCCTTATAGACTATATAAAAGAAGAAAATTCAGTAAAAGAAACAAGATATGGTGAATATCCACAATGGATTACAGAAGATGCATTGAATAATAAATTAGAAACATTGTATAATTTAGATGTATTAATAAAAACAGGAAAAGTATACAATATTGATAAAAAATATGTAGAATATGAATATAATGGTAATAATTACATAAGATTCAATTCAGAAAACAAAACAAACAAAAGACTTTCAAACGGAAAGACAGTAGAACAAAAACCATATTGGATAAGAGTTTCACCAATAGAATGGATAACATCCACATCAGAAAATTTAATAATATCAAAATACATTCTTGTTTCAGGAATAAAGTATTCTAATAAAAAAGATGATAATTATGAAAAATCAAACATTAAAAAATTCCTTGATGAATCATTTGAAAAAGATATAATTCCATCAGAAAAGAAAACAGCATCACAATCTAGAACAAAATATATAGAAGAATTAGTAAAAGCAAAACAAGAATTAAAAGATATTAAAGACACAATAAATGAGATTAAAAAAATCTATAGTAATAAAGAAGAATTATCTAAAGAAGAAGAACAAATAGAAAAATACATTATAAAAATATTAAAACAAACCACTTTTTAGTAGTTTGTTTTTTTGTATTATTTTTTTCTTGATATTCTTTTAGTATAAGAATTCTTAGCTGTTTTTTCATTCATATATACAAAATTATGTACAGTATCAGCAAGAGATATCAATGAAGTTGGATCAACAAAAAGTTTTCCTACACGAGTTTCTAAATCATTTAGTATAACATCGTCAAACGGAACATTATTAGTTACACATTCCATAACTTTTCTTAAATCATCAAAACAAGTAAAATAATTAATATCAACATATTTATCATCATCCACTTCAACTAAAAGCACTTGGTTTTTATAAATATCACTATCAATTTCCATAGAACCAAAGGTATCAACAGTGCCAAATCCTTCAATTTTACCTACTATATTTCTCCTAACTCCTGTACATCTTCTAATGTCACCAATAAAAATTCTTTCTTCACCAGTTTTTTCTTTCATATTTACCCTCCAAATAAAACATATTATATACTAAAAACAAAATAAAAACAATAAGTAAATATCTTTATATTTTTAATTAAATATGGTAAAATATATATGGTGATTTAAAATGAATAACAGAAGTGAATTGAGAAAAAAAATAATGACAATTTTATATCAAATATCAGTATGTGAAATAGGAAAAATTGAATATAATTTAGATGAAATAATCAAAAATGTATCAGAAATAGACAATGAATTTATAAAAGATACAGTATACGGAATAATAACATATAAAAATGATATAGATGCATTAGCAAATAAATATTTAAGTAATTGGACAATAGATAGACTAGGAAACACAGATCAAGCCATACTAAGAATGGGAATATATGAATTAGTATATGGAGATACACCAGCAGTAGTCGCAATTAACGAAGCAATTGAACTATCAAAATTATATAGTGACGATGATGTTAGAAAAATGATAAATGCTGTTTTAGACAAAGTATATAAAGAAGAAATAAATGAATAAAGATAAATACTTAACAGTAGGAGCACTAACTAGATATATAAAATATAAAATAGATAGTGACGAACACTTAAAAACAGTATTTTTAAAAGGAGAAATTTCTAACTTTAAAATGCATTCAACAGGGCATATGTATTTCTCAATAAAAGATGAAACAAGCAAAATAAACGCAATAATGTTTGCGCGAGATGCAAAAAAAGTAACATTTACACCACAAGAAGGAACAAAAGTATTAGTAATGGGACGAATTAGCGTATATGAGTCCACTGGTAATTACCAAATATATGTGCAAGAAATGTTAGAAGATGGAGTAGGGAATCTTTATGTGGCTTTTGAAAAATTAAAACAACAATTATCAAAAGAAGGATTATTTGATGATAAATATAAAAAGAAAATTCCAAAAATACCAAAAAAAATAGGAATAATAACAGCACCAACAGGAGCAGCTATAAAAGATATTTTATCAACAATTAAAAGAAGATTCCCAATATGTGAAACAATTCTTTTTCCTAGTTTAGTACAAGGAGAATTTGCCAAAGAAGATATTGTTAAAAAACTAAAAATCGCAAATACATATGATTTAGATGTAATAATACTTGGACGCGGTGGAGGATCAATAGAAGATCTATGGCCATTCAATGAGGAAATAGTAGCAAGAGAAATTTTTGCGTCACGTATACCAATAATAAGTGCTGTAGGACATGAAGTAGACTTTACAATAGCAGACTTTGTTGCGGACCTAAGAGCCCCAACACCAACAGGAGCAGCAGAAATGGCAGTACCTAATATGGTTGATATCAAAAATCATATAAAACAACTATCAATAAGATTAAATGAAAATATAAGTAAAAAAATTAATATACATAAATTATTATTAGAAAAATATTCAAATTCGTTCGTTATAAAAAATCCAATGATAATTTATGAAAATAAAAAATTAAAAATTGAAGAAATAAAAGAAAATGCAAATAGAATATTAAAACAACTATTAGAGAATAATAAATTATTATTAGATAAAATTAAAACAAATTATATTTTAAATAATCCAAGTACTTTATATAAAGAGTCTCTTATTAAACTAAATAATTTAATAGAAAAACTAGAACTTGTTAATCCACTTGGAGTTTTAAAAAGAGGTTATTCGTTAACTAAGCAAGAAAACAAAGTTATTACTTCAATAAAAAATATTGATAAAACAAAAACATTAGTAATTAAATTACAAGATGGAATAGTAGAAACAGAAATAAAAAAAATAAAGGAGGATTTAAATGGCTAAAGAAACAAAATTTGAAGACAACTTAAAAGAATTAGAAACAATAATAAATGAACTTGAAACAGGAGAAATCGATTTAGATTCATCAATAGAAAAATATACAAAAGCAATGAAATTAGTCTCTACTTGTGAAAAGAAATTAAATGAAGTAGAAGAAAAAGTAAATAAAATACTAAATGAAAATGGAGAATTAGAAGATTTTTCTATAGAAGAAAATGCCTAAATAGGTATTTTTTTTCAACTATAAGAAATTAAAAATAGAAAATAATAATAATGTAGTTTGCCAAAAGGAGTTGTTTGATATGTTTTTAAAAAAAATTAAAAAAACATTTGTAATCATTCTAACATCCTTTATTATGCCCATTTCTATATTAGCTTATTCTGACTATATAATTGTCGGCGGTGAAAATGTAGGTATAGAAATAAATTGGGAAGGCGTTATGGTAGTTGGCCTTTATGAAATAAATGGTAAATATAAAGCAAGTGAAGCAGGTATTAAAATTGGAGATATAATAACATCAATAAACAATCAAAATATTTCAACAATAGATGAGATGACTGATATAATATCTAAATCAAATGATAAAATAGAAATTACTTTTATAAGAGATAATAAATTAGACCATACAACACTAGAACTTACAAAAGATGAAAACAACGTATATAAAACTGGATTATATGTAAAAGATCAAATAAAAGGAATAGGAACACTTACATTTATAGATCCTAATACTAAACTATTTGGAGCGCTTGGACATGAAATAATAGAAAAAACAACCGGAAAAATACTAGAAGTAAAAGATGGAAAAATATATAATTCTAAAGTAACAAACATAGAACCAAGTAGAGACGGTAATCCTGGAGAAAAAAATGCTGTATTTAAAGAGACTACCATAGGTAATATAAAAGAAAATACCAATAAAGGAATATTTGGAACATACGAAGACGAAATCCCAAATAAAAAGCTCTATAAAGTAGCATCCCCAAATGAAATAAAACAAGGAGAAGCAAAAATACTAACTGTACTAAATAATGAAGAAATAAAAGAATACAAAATAAACATATTAAAGATATCAGAAACCAAAGAAAAAACAAAAAATCTATTATTTGAAATAACAGATGAAGAATTGCTTGAAAAAACAGGAGGAATAATTCAAGGAATGAGTGGTTCACCAATAATACAAGATGATAAAATCATAGGAGCAGTAACACACGTAGTAGTAGATTCACCAAAAAAAGGATACGGAATATTTATAACAAATATGTTAGAAGAAGCTGAGAATTAGCTTCTTTTTAAATACTTCTTTACCTTAGAATAATCATAACAAGTCACAAATATAATATTAATACTCGTCGCAATAACAAGTCCCCACATGCCAATATGTATACTGCACCCAATAATCAAAGTAATACTTCTTAAAAGCATTCCAAAAAAAGTACCCTTCATAGAATCGTTTGCTTTTCCCATAGCTTGTAAACTACTACTAATAGGAGATTGAATATAATGAAGTAAACAAACTATACTCATAATACGTATATAATTAATACCTAAATTAGTATTATAAATAAACTTTAAAGGAATATAAGGAATAAATAAAAATATAAAAGTACAAGGTATACCAATTAAAAGTGAGAAAAAAATCCCTTGCTTAATTTTTAATTTAGTGCCTCTATAATCACCATGAGAAAAATTATAACTAATAACAGGAATGATAGCCTGACTTATTGCTAAAGTAAAAAAAGAAGGTAACAATACTAAAGGCATAACATATCCATTAATAACACCATATTCAGTTATAATAAAACTATTAGAATAACCACTTCTAAGAAGAAAATAAGTCATAATAATTGGTTCAAAAAAATATCCAATATTACCAATCAATCTACTCCCAGTAGTAGGTAAACTAATATCTAAAATATCAAAAAAATTTCTTCTATTAAAAGATAAATCCTTTCTTTCAATCTTAAAATTCTTAGGTAAGAAAAAAAATAAAACAAAAATACTGGAAAGTTCACTCACTATATTAGATAAAACAATAAAAGCACATCCATATTGAATACCTTTTTTTAAAAAAATAGGAACACCTACTGCGATAATAATAAGCCTAATTAAATCCTCAGTAACATTACTAACAACATGAGGTATCATTTTTTGTTTCCCAAAAAAATAACCTCTTAAAATACTAGAAATACTAATAAAAGGTAAAACAAAGCCAATGCATGTAATAGCTAGTTTAATACGAGGCTCATGTAATAAATTATTAGAAATAAAACCACTAAAAAATAAAAGGAGAACCATAATAATAACATTTATAAATATTGTTATTGGAAAACACAAAAAAACTAAATTCTTATTATTTCTATTATCTTCAGCAACTAACTTAGAAACAGAAACAGGAAGGCCTAAAGAAGCAAGAGAAATAAGTAACATAAAAGTAGGCGTTACCAAACTATATATACCAATTCCTTCAGTACCAATAAGCCTAGTCATAACAATCTTTATAAGCATTCCTATAATTTTTGTAATAAAACCACCAACAATTAATATAAAAGTAGACTTGATAAACTTATTTTTCATAAAATCCCTCATAAAAATATATGTAAAAAAACTAAATAATATTTTAAAACAAGAAAATTTGTTTTATAATAAATATATTGGAGGGCATTATGGATATAGAATTTAAAAGTTTATCAGAACTAAAAAAAAGAGTAACCCCAGCTTTATATACGAAATTAAAAGAATTAAAAAAAGAAAACTATAGTTTTGTAACAATAGACGATATATGGGAATTTTTAATAAAAGATTGGAAAAAAGGAAAAAATTTAACATTATATGATATAATTAATGATATATTAAATTTAAACAATGAAGATATAGAAGAATACGCAGTAAAAAGGAGTGAACAAAATGACAAAAGTGAACCAAGATCTTAACTTTGAAAGATTAATGTATAATATTAAAACTTACATCCAAGATGAAAAAAAATTAGAACTAATAGAAAAAGCCTACGCCCTAGCAAGCACAAAACATCAAGGACAATTTAGAAAAACAGGAGAAGCATATATAATCCATCCTTTGAATGTTGCGGCTATTTTAACAGAAATAAAAGCAGACTACGAAACAATATGTGCAGCTATATTACACGATACAATAGAAGATACAGATGTAACACTAGAATATCTAGAAAAAGAATTTGGACGTACTGTTAGAAACTTAGTAGACGGAGTAACAAAAATTAATAAATTAGACTTAGGTGGGGAAAAAGAAGCTGAAATCGCAACACAAAGAAAAATACTAGTAGGAATGACAGAAGATGTAAGAGTAATAATATTAAAGCTTGCAGATAGATTACATAATCTAAGAACACTTTGGGCATTACAAGAACATAGACAAAAATACAACGCAAAAGAAACACTAGATATATTAGTCCCAATTGCGCATAGACTTGGTATGTATAAAATAAAAGGAGAACTAGAAGATTTATCATTAAGATACTATAAACCAGAAATATACTTTGGAATAGTAGAAAGATTAAATCAAACAAAACAAGAAAGAGATAAAATAATTGCTGAAATGCAAGAAAACGTATCAAATCTACTTAAAGAAAATGGAATCAAACACGAAATAAAAGGACGAGCTAAATCAATATATAGTATATATAAAAAAATGGATAAAGGAAAAAGTTTTAATAATATATATGACTTAAATGCATTAAGAGTATTTGTTAATACAAAAGAAGAATGTTATCAAGCACTTGGAATAGTTCACAGTAAATATAAACCAATGCCAAAAAGATTTAAAGACTATATCGCAATGCCAAAAAGTAATGGATATCAATCATTACACACCACAGTATTTGGAAATAATGGATACCTTTTTGAAATACAATTTAGAACATATGATATGGATGAAATAGCAGAAAATGGTATCGCATCCCACTGGTCATATAAAGAAGGAGCAAAGGCAACAAAAGACTTTACAGATCAAAAGCTACAATTCTTTAAAAGTATAATGGAACTACAGGATGAAGACGATAAAAACTTTGTAGAATCAGTAAAACAAGAATTTGAAAATACTATATATGTATTCACTCCAAACGGAAATGTAATAGAACTACCAGAAGGAGCAACACCAATAGATTTTGCATATAAAGTACATACAGATATAGGAAATCAAATGGTAGGAGCACTGGTAAATAATAATATAGTACCATTAACGCAAGAATTAAAAACAAATGATATAGTAAAAATAAACACAAGCAAAAAAGCAACACCAAGAAGAGAATGGATAAATATAGTTAAAACAACACAAGCAAAAAATAAAATTAAAAACTATTTTAACAAAATAGAAAAAAATGAATTTCTAAAAAAAGGTGAAGAAATATTAAAAGATGAATTAAGAAGAAAAAAAATCCCAGCAACAGACTTCTTAACAGACGAAAACATAGAAAAAATTCTAAATACATATAAATTAAAAAATATAGAAGAACTATATATAAGCATTGGTTCAAATAAACTATTAATAGGCTCTATAATAAACTTAATAATTAAAAAAGAAGTATCAAAAGAAGAATTAGTCTTAGATAAAATACAAAATAGAGAAGTTAAAATTCAAAATATTAAATCAGACATAATTGTAGAAGGTATAGAAGACATTAAAATAAACATCGCATCATGTTGTGATCCAGTCCCAGGAGATAAAATAATGGGATACATTACAAAAGGAAACGGTATATCAATACATAGAGACACATGTCCAAATATTGAAAGTACAGACGAAAGAATAATAGATGTATACTGGAATAAAGATACAACAAAAAAATATCCAGTAGACCTACTTATTACAACAAACGATAATAAAAATATATTACTCGATATAATATCAAAAACAACAAGTAATAATATAACAGTAAATAGTGTTAATACATTAAAAGAAAATACAAGATATAAAATAACAATTCTAGTAGAGAATAAGAATAATCTAGATAAATTTATAAGTGATTTAAAAAGTATATCAAATATCATAGACATAGAAAGATTAATTCAGTAAGAGTTTTAGAAAAAACTCTTTTTTTTTCTCTAAAAATTTTGTATAATTATATATAGTAAAGGAGTGTAAAAAAATGTTAGGAAACATAATTGGAGTAGATGAAAGTATTGTATTAATAAAATTAAACATTGATTTATCAAAAATATCAAACTTAATAAATTTAATGGTAATAATGGAAAGTGAAGAAAAAAGGATAATAGGAGAAATAATAAATATAAAAGATAATATTGCTTATGTTAATCTATTAGGAGAATTAAAAGGAGAAAAATTCGTATATGGTGTTATAAATAAGCCAAGTTTCTCCTCAACAGTAAAACTTATTTCAAAAGAAAGAATACCTATGATAATAAGCACCGAAAATTTCATAGAAAACGAACACTTATATTTAGGAACAAGTCCAATATACGAAGGCGTAAAAATAAATGTAGAAGTAAACAAATTATTCAGCAATCACTTTGCTATATTTGGTTCAACAGGAAGTGGAAAATCTTGTAGCGTAGCACGTATATTTCAAAATTTATTTTCAAAGCCTAATTCAATACCATATAGATCAAGTATATTTATATTTGACGCATATGGAGAATATCATACCGCATTTGAAAAATTAAACGAAGTAGTACCAGAAATCAATTTTAAATACTATACAACAAATGTAGATGAAGACATCGACAAAGTATTAAGAATACCACTATGGTTATTAGATGTAGATGATATCGCACTATTACTAGAATGTGATAAAACAAGTCAATTGCCTATAATAGAAAAAGCACTTAAGCTAGTAACAGTTTTCGCAAGGGAAGAAAGTCAAGTAATTAAACATAAAAATGACATAATCGCTAGAGCAATACTAGATATACTTACAAGTGGTAAAAATGCATCTCAAATAAGAGACCAAATTATTTCAGTACTATCATACTATAATACAAGTGAATTAAACCTTGATACTCAAATATTCCAACCAGGATATACAAGACCACTAAAACAATGCCTATTAATAGATGCATCAGGAAAAATAAGAGACATGGAATTAATAATGAACTTCATGCAAAAATTCACAGATGATACACTAGAATTAAATTTACCAGACGGATCATTTAAATATACACTAGAAGACTTAAAAGATGCGTTAGACTTCGCATTAATAAGTGAAGGTATCTTAAAAAGTGAAAAAATATTTGACGAATATAATGTATTAAAAGTAAGATTACATTCATTAGTTTCAGGAAACTATAGTGAATATTTCAATTATGACCATTTTATTACAAAAGAACAATATGTAAGAGAACTATTGTCAGCTCCAAATGATAGAAAAGCACAAATCATCAACTTTAATATTAACTATATAGATGATAGATTCGCAAAAACATTAACAAAAATTTATTCAAGATTGTTATTTAACTATGCTAAAGAATTAAAAGATAGAGCCTCAATACCATTCCATATAATACTAGAAGAAGCACATAGATATGTACAAAATGATAATGATGTAAATTTATTAGGATATAACATATTTGATAGAATCACAAAAGAAGGAAGAAAATATGGAGTATTATTAGGTCTTATTTCACAAAGACCTTCAGAATTATCAGATACATCTATATCACAATGTAGCAATTTCCTAATATTCAATATACTACACCCATTAGATCTACAATACATTAAACAAATGGTACCAAATATAACAGAAGAAACATCTAAAAAATTCAAAACACTTCAAGCAGGAAATTGTGTAGCATTTGGTAATGCATTTAAAGTTCCAGTATTTATAAAATTTGAAATGCCAAACCCAGCTCCATCAAGTAGTAGCTGTGACATTAGAAAAACATGGTTTATAGAAAAGAGGTAGCAATGAAAAATAAAGGTTTTACATTAATAGAACTATTAGCAGTAATAATTCTTATAGGACTAATAGCGGTAATAACAATACCAAAAATAACAAAGCAAGTAGAAGATTCAAAAAAGAATATTGCAAAATCAAGCGCATATTCATATAAAAAAGCAGTAAATGAATACACATTAGGACAACAAATGAATAAAAATATTATAGAATTAAATGGAGAATATGAAATAACTGAAAATGGATACTTATATAATAATAACAATACAATAGAAGTAGATTTTAGTGGAGAAAAACCAAAAAACGGGTATTTAACATACATAAATAACGAACTACAATCAGGTTGTATAACTATAAATAAATATGCAGTAACATTCGAAAATGGAGAAGTAACAGATACTAAAAAAGGAGACTGTGAAAAAATTCTACAAGAAAAAATAAGTAAAAAAGTCGATTCATATGTAAAAGCAGCTTTAACAGCTAATTCATCAATAACTGGTGAAACTGTTAAAACTGTATCAGAAATGAGTAGTATAACAACAAATCCAGCTGATTCAGGATGGATACATTTTAATAAAGTAAATGATAATGTAGTAGTTGTTGATTATTCATTAACATATGGTGATTTAACAGCTAATTATTTATCATTAACAGATGGTAATTATATATCAACATTTGGTGAGGCAAGAAATAAACCATTACTTGCAACAGTTGGAAGTGATGTATGTCTAACAGAAACAGATTGTTTTAAAGTAATAGAAATAAATGGTGAAACTGCTACATTACTTGCGAATAATAACATTAATACATCAACAGGAATGCAAGGAGCAAATGGGCAAAGTTATGAAGTAGCATTCTCAGGAAGTCAATATTGGACTAGTAGTTACGATATATATGATCCATCAAAGAATGACGAATCTGGAACAAATTATAGTGTTGCATACTATGTAAATCAATATGTTGAAAACTTACAAGATTTAGGATTTAATGTTACAAGTGGAAGAATATTAAAAAAATATGAAGTTGAGTCAGGAGGAATAGCAGAATCTTATAAAGAAAGTGGAGAATATTACTGGTTCGGTTCGGCTTCTATCGACCGTCCTTACGTGTGGTTCTATGCCTTGGGTGGCGGCATCGGCCTCGACCCCTATTCGAACTCGTCCATCTACGGCGTTCGTCCGGTTATAGTTATCTCAACATCTGATATCTAATAGGGAGCGGGATTCCCAAAGTTGGTTTAAATCATCTAACAACAATAGAAACATCAATAACAATAATATAAAAAAAGTAATAATTAATTCGACAAAATAATAAATTAAAATCATCTATAATAAATATAGGTGATTTTTTTTATGAATACATATCATATATTCGCAATAAAAAAAGAAGTATATAATGTATATAAAGATAATGAATATTCACTATTTAAACTACTATATAATCTTTATAATCTAAATAAAACAGATTTAAATTATGGTATAACTTTATATAATCAGTTATGTTATCCAATAAATATTAAAAAAATAGAAGAATATTTGAAACTTTTAGATAATATTAAAAAAAGTAAAAATAAATATATAATAAATGAAAAAAATATTGATTCCGAATTGATATTAAAACCATCAAATATAATATATAAAACTAATAATATAAGTAAAAATATAACATACATATTAAATAGTTATTATAAATATCTATTCATATGTGAATTTAATAAAAAAGAATATAATTGGATAAATTTATATTGAATAAAATAGTTTTTTTTAGTAAAATTAAATAGGAGGGATAAATATGGCACTATTTTTAGATATATTAAAAGTATTAGTAGGAATAATAATAGGTGGTATATCAGGTTTCTTTATAGCTAGAAACTATATGAAAAAATATATTAAACAAAATCCACCGATAAATGAACAAATGATAAAAGCAATGATGACTCAGATGGGAAGAACACCATCACAAAAACAAGTTAATCAAATGATGAAATCAATGCAAAAGTACATGGACTAGGAAACTAGTCTTTTTTTGACTTTTATTAATAAATATGATAATATATGTACCCATGGAAACGATAAAAGATATAATAATAAATGATTTAGAAAAAAGAAAACAATTTACAAAAAAAGAAATAAAATATGCAATAAATAAAATAGAAAGAATGACAATAAAAAAATCAACATTTTTCTCAAAAGCAATGTATAAAACATTTAATGAATTAGGAATAGAATATGTATATGAAATATTCTCTTTAAATTCTAAAGAAGCAAGTAAAATACTAAAAATCAAAAATACAATGTTAAAACAATATATAAAAGATATGGAAATAAAAATCACAAACGCTTTAATCAATTTTAATAGAAAAAAAGTAAAGAAAAAACAAGCAATTCATACAGAAAGAAAATTAAGAATAATAATTGATACAATAACGCAAGATGAAACACTAGTAAATTTATTAAGAGAAGAAATAATATATCAAGAAAAATATAATGATTTAGATGTGTCAGAACAAAGAATAACAAAACCATTTTATTATTGTAAATTAAATTTAAATAATTATGAACTATATATACTACGTAAATATTTATTAAAAACAATAGAGCCATCAAATGAAGAAAGTTTCTTTGAAGCAATAATAAATATATATTACAATCTACACTTTTTTATAAAAAAAATTCAATATAAAACAATAATAGATAAAAACTATAACGATTTAGAAGAATTAAATTTAACAAGAAATGAGACAAAATTATTAAATAGAATGAATATAAATTATGTAAGTGAATTAATAGAGCTAAATAATCTAAACGAAACAAGGCATATATTAAATAGAATAAGAAAACAAATAGAAAATGCATTGCAAGAAAATAATATTGTAATACCCAAAAATATCGAACAACTTGAGGAATTATTTATCCAAGAAAACGCAGGTATAAAAGATAAGAAAATAGTTAAATAAACTATTTTTTTTCATAAACTTTATTGGTGATAAAATGAAACCAGTTATTGGAATAATAAATAGAAAAGGAATAATAAATAATAAAACAAAAATATTATATCAATATGAAGAGATATCAAAAATAATAGAAAAGCTAAATGCAATACCAATAGGAATTAACCCAAATATAGAAGAATTAAAACTTGTAAATGGAATAATACTACAAGGTGGAGATGAATATGAACAAAAAGAACTAGAAATAATAAAATATGCATATGAATTTGATATACCACTATTGGGAATATGTCTTGGAATGCAGATAATGGGATTATGTACAT